>Ga0315548_1001964_pt1 | contig 16520 bp, 16 predicted proteins | sample SalMarSW160110MG_2_FD_202540 | JGI IMG/M metagenome (GOLD analysis project Ga0315548, IMG submission 202540) | Salt marsh sediment microbial communities from the Plum Island Ecosystem LTER, Massachusetts, United States - Salt Marsh Sediment SW1601-110 ...
TGCAGATATTATTTCTGTTTTTAGTTATATAGCCAAAAAACTTGAGTTTTTGACTTTTTACCCTTTGAAATTGAATATAGCAGAATATAATGCCGTTTGATGAGCGGTTTTCACACAGTCTGACGTTGGATCGTTAGATCGTTAAAAACCCTCAATCCCTAAGTCCAAAATCCAAAAAAACTATTCAACTAATCCGAAGGATTCTCGATTGCTTTTTTGATACTGATTTTTTCGCCCTGAGGTACGTTTTTGAAAATTTCCGTATCTCCTTCAACCTTGCCTATTACGTTGACCTGACTGAAAGCGCGAATTTCCTTTTCTGTGCTTGTAGGCGTTTTTCCGAAGAAAATACAAAAAGAAGGACTTTCAAGCCATAAAGCTATTTCCCCGGATTCTACCACAATCCTACCTTTTTCTTTTGGTATTGGGACAGGAACTCTGAAATGGATTTCTTCTCCCCAGAGGTTGGCTTTCCCTTCTATTGGTAGCGAAGAGTAAAACATTTTAGCGGTTTTAGGGTTTTCTTCTGTTAAAGCAGCGAAAACTTCGCCTATGGTCTCAGACGATATTTTTATTTTCTTCATGTTAAAATAATAAGAATTTAAACTTTATAGTCAATACCCTTTTTTTAGTTGGTTCGGGTCTTTAAACGACCTAACCTCCTAGCATCCTAACGGCCTAACTTTTTGTCTTTAGACAAAAGAGACTTGCGTTAATACACCTAATTGTATAAAATTCATTGTAATGTCTGAATTCAGAAAAGATCCGTTACATAACAAGTGGGTTTTGTTTGTCCCCGAAAGAAGTAAAAGACCTCATGCGTTCTTTAGTGGGAAAGATCAATATGCCCGGGAGGACGAAAAAAATTGTCCTTTTTGTGAAGGGAGGGAAAACCTTACTCCTCCTGAAATCGATTCATTCAGAAAAAAAGGGAAAGCCGGTGAACCCGGATGGCTTGTAAGAGTTTTTTCGAATAAATATCCGGCTCTTAATAAGGAAATCAAAATGAGTCCCCCAGCGGATAAAATGCCTTATATTGTAGAAGGGTATGGTTTTCACGAAGTTGTAGCGGAAACGCCGTCACACACGAAAGACATTTATAGTATGACGCATGATGAGATACTTCTTATTCTACAAATGTACAGAAAAAGATTTAATATTTTAAAAGAAAAAAAGAATATAAAATCCGTTTTTATATTCAAGAATCATGGCAGAGCGGCAGGCGCTTCTCTTTCTCATTCTCATTCCCAGATTCTCGCTCTTCCCATATCTCCTCCTTTTATCGAGGAAGAAACTATATTAATGGTAAAATCTACAAAATGTATTTACTGTGGTCTTATTAAGAAGGCTTTCGATGATGGTAGAGTGTTATTGGATAAGGTCGGGTTTATTGTTCTCGCGCCCTATGCGTCAAGATATCCGTATCAACTTTTGCTTTTACCTAAAAATCATGATCCCTTCTTTGAAGAAACAGAGGATGAACAATTAATTAAGCTTGCGGATGTTTTAAAGGAAGTTTTTTTTAGGTATGAAAAACTGTTTGGAAATATTCCTTTTAATTATTTTTTTAATACATTTTCCGTAGAAAAAGGGCATTGGAATATTCAAATAATGCCTAAATTGACTATTCCTGCGGGATTTGAGAAGGGTACAGGTATTTTTATTAATCCTGTTTTACCAAAAAAAGCGGTTGAGGAATTAAAAAAAGTCAAGTAAAAAATCTTACTGATTTCTAATCTTCGAGTATGTTTTTTGCTTCTTCTAATTCATCGTTAAGGACATAGACCTTAACTTCCCCAAGCCCGTCCATAGTGAACCCCAGAATTTTCCCTACTGCTTCCTGTTCGAGTCTGACTTTTATGCCTGAGGTTTCGAGTTTGCCTCGAACCATTTCTGCCTGAGCGGGGTCGGTTTTTAGAAGAAGAGCCCATTCTTTATCTTGAATCATAGGCAGATATTAGGTCTGTTGTGATAGAAAGTCAAGCGAAGAATTTTTTCTCAACCCAAAAATTGATTGAACCACAGATTACACAGATTATTACGAGATTTTTTAACCACAAAACACACTAAATACACTAAGCAAGAAAGAATTCAGAAGTCAGAATCCCAACACCAACCAATAATTAGCCACGGATTTACACGGATACACACTGATTTTTTTGTTGTTTTAACTATTAAACTATTCAACAATTTAACGATTCAACTTATCCGAAGGATCTGTATTACTATTTGACTATTTTTCTAATTTAACAATTTAACTGAAATGTGTGAGGGAAAATTTATTTAAATACTTGACATTTATTCTTGATATTCTTATAATAACTGAAATTCCGAAAAAGGAGGAAGTTATGAAAAAAGTATTTGTTTTATTAGCAGTTTTACTAATTGTTTTACCCCTGAGCGCAAGACCTAAGTTAGAGTTTTCGCCGAGGGGAAGTCTTTATATTGGTGATGATGTCAATTTTGGGATCGGTGCTGATATTATAGTTAACCCCACCAAAACATTGGGGGTAAGAGTCAATTTAGCAGAAGTGGTTTTTGGGAATACTACTGCCTTTTCTTTAAATTCAGGAAACCTGTTTAGTTTTAGCAACTTTGATATTTTATATTATACGGATGTTGCAGGTCTTTTCTCATACGTCGATATAATATTCGGACTGCTTTCCCAGGGAGGAGGAACTACAATATCAATCGGAGGTGGGCTCGGTCTCGAAAAATACATGGGGAAAGGAAATCATGTATTTCTTGAACCAGCCTTGATCTACACAGATGGTCCTTTTTCCACAGGAGATCTTGTTTTTAGAACTTCATTTGGGATGAAATTAGGGATCTGAAAAAGTTATAAAAATAATTTATAATTTTTATAAAAAACCGTATGGAATATTCCATGCGGTTTTTTTTATCTAATTCAAAATTTACCCTTGTTTCAAACACAAAATATCTGTATAATTTTAAAAATGGGGGGGTATTGGATAAAATAAAAAAACACTTCGAGGAAGAAGCAAAAGAATTCGATGAAATAATACACAAACTTATTCCTTTTTATCAGGAAATGTTAGAGGCTTTACTTTTAGCTGTTCCGCATCCCGGAAAAGAAAAAATAAGAGTGGCAGACCTAGGCTCTGGAACCGGAACAATCGCGAAAAGAATTTTAGAAATGTATCCCAACTCAGAATTGACATGCGTGGATTTAGCTGCCAACATGATAGAAACGGCGAAAGTAAAACTTACAAAATATGAAAATGTAGAATATATTGTAAAAGACTTTTATAATTTTGATTTCAAAAAAAAGTATGACGCTGTTTTAACTTCTCTTGCTCTTCATCATTTAAGGAACGATAATGATAAGAAAAAGTTTTTCAAAAAAATCTTTGATGCTCTTAACAAGAATGGTGTTTTTTACAACGCTGATGTTGTTTTAGGCTCAAATGAAACCCTGCAAAATTTATATATGAATAAGTGGAAAGAATTTATGCAGAGGAAAGTTTCTGTTTCTGAAATCGAATCCAAATGGACTCCGAAATACGAGGATGAGGATAGGCCGGCAAAATTGCTCGACCAAATAAAATGGTTGGAAGAGTTGGGGTTTGAAAAAACTGATGTAATCTGGAAATATTACAATTTTGCTGTTTACGGAGGAGTAAAACCTTAAATTGCAATGAAGCTTTTAACCGCGGCGGTAAAAAAAGATATCGACAATAAAATCATAAATAATATGATAAAAGGGAATTATGGACTGGCAGTTGAAAATATATCGTCGATTTTCGACAAACTATATAAAAAAATACCCGAAAAAAAGAGGATATCTTACGGAAGAGTTTATGTTATAGAAACCATGGTGAAGTATATTTATGAAAAACTATCCGAAAGCAAATTCGTGGATTTCGAAGTAGCCGCCGATTTATATGAAAAAAGCAAAGATTTCAAAAGTAGAGGTGTATCCTTAGGGATAATATCCTTTTACGGATTAGAACATCCTAAAAGGATTTTACCATATTTTGTTTCGGCTGCAGATGCTCCTGATTTCGACCAAAGAGAGATGGCGCAGATGTTTTTTAGGAAAATCATAAAAAAACACCCCGCAATCGCAAAGAAAATTTTACTTAACCTTGTAAATTCAAGTTACTCCAACATACGTCGATTTGTTGCTGAAACCTTAAGACCGGTTAAAGAAAATAAATGGTTTCATGAGAGACCGGAATATCCTTTATCGATACTTAGAAACTTATTCAAAGAAAGCGCGTTGTATCCGAGAACCGCCGTCGGTAATAATTTAAGTGATCTTGCAAAACACAATCCGGATATGGTTTACAAATTAATGAAAGAGCTTGTTGAAAGCGGGGATAAAAATTCATACTGGATAGCGTACAGAGCCTGCCGGAATCTAGTAAAGAAAGAACCAGATAAAGTTATGAACTTATTGAAAGTCGACGAATACAAATATAAAAATAGAACCTATAAGAAACGTGCGCGTAAAAGAAATTAAGGCAAAGTCGATTTTAAGAAAAGGGAAAAAGATAGATTCGTGGCTTCTAATTAATTACGGAATGAATTTTTACAGGGGATGCGCGCATAACTGTGTATATTGTGACGGAAGAAGTGAAGGGTATTATGTCGACGGAGAATTCGGGGAAGAAGTAACCGTAAAGGTAAACGCGATAGACATTTTAAAAAAAGAATTAGACCCAAAAAGAAAAAGAATACCTCTAAAACATTATTTTGTTGGATTGGTTGGCGGGGTCGGGGATAGTTACCAGCCTCTGGAGAAGAAATACAAATTGACCCGTCAGGCGCTCAGTTTGTTTCTGATTAAAAAGTTTCCGATTCATATACTCACAAAATCGACTCTCGTGGAAAGAGATATCGATATAATAAAACAGATAAACGAACAAAATAGGGCAATCGTTTCTTTCAGTTTCTCTTCTGTAAATGACGAAATAAGTTCTATTTTCGAACCGGGAGTGCCGGTACCCTCAGCAAGATTGAAAACGTTAGCTAAATTTAAAAAAGAGGGAATCGCATGCGGTATGTATCTAATGCCTGTTATTCCTTTTGTAACGGATACGGCAGATATTATGGAAGAGACAATCAGTAAAGCCAAAGAAATGGAACTTGATTTTATAGTATTCGGAGGAATGACATTAAAAGAGGGCAGACAGAAAGAATCTTTTATGAAAACATTAAAAGAAAATTACCCGGAATTCCTTCCTCACTATGCAAATATATATTTGAAAAGCAAATGGGGAGAACCGACGCAGGAATACGCCCAATCTATAAATCAAACATTTAATTTACTCAGTAAGAAATATAAAATCCCCCGACGTATACCCGCCCGTCTTTACAGGGATATTCTGGAAGAAAATGATATTGTTATGGTCATTTTAGAACAACTCGATTATCTGGCAAAACTCGAAGGGAAACATTCTCCTTACGGCTATGCGGCTTATTCCATATCACAACTAAAAGAACCTTTGTCAGGAATTAAAGGAAGTTTACGCAATATAAAAGGAGTCGGCAAAGTAACGGAGTCTATAATCAAAGAGATTTTAAGAACAGGAAGTTCCGGGTATTACGAGAATTTATTAAAATAAAATCCACCGTATTCTTAAAAAGGAGGAAAGATGGTGAAACTTAAATATTTGCTTATTTTATGTATCGTTTTTTGTTTTATGCAAAACTGCGTCGTAAAGGAAGAAAAAGACCAGGATGTTTTATTTCAGATATCAACAATTAACGCGTTACTCGAAGGAATATACGACGGAGAACTTACTTTTAAAGAATTAAAACAGCACGGGGACTTAGGGCTTGGAACTTTTATAGCGCTTGACGGTGAGATGACAATGGTTGACGGAGAAATATATCAGGTAAAATCGGATGGCAAAGTTTACGTAATGCCGGACTCTGCAAAAACTCCCTTTTCGGTAGTTACTTTTTTCGAGGAAGATACAGCAATAATTTTAGATTCCCTTCTTGATTATAACTCGCTTGAAGCATTTTTGGATAATCTGCTCCCGACAAAGAATCTGATTTACGCGATAAAAATAGAAGGGCTCTTTAAATATGTTAAGACGCGCAGCGTCCCTGCCCAGGAAAAACCATATCCGCCACTTGCTGAAGTTGTAAAAACTCAGGCCGAATTTGAATTTTACAATATTAAAGGAACATTGGTGGGTTTTAGACTACCTGAGTATTTAGGCGGAATTAACGTACCAAAATATCATCTTCATTTTATAACGGAAGACAAAAGAGGAGGAGGACACCTGCTCGAGTGTGAAACCGATAGAATAAAAATCGGGATAGATTTTACAGACAAACTTTTCGTATCTTTACCGGAAACAAGAGAATTCTACGATGCAGATTTAATTAAAGAAGGAGACCTGGAAAAAGTCGAGAGATAAATTTTTGTAACCTTCCCCGACAAGTTACAACAATTGAACCGAAGAATAGTTTAATCGATTTCGGAACCAAAATGTTATTTTTGAATCAAAATAGATAAACAACCCCAAAAGGAGGGATAAATGAAAAGAGTACCAATTATAATGTGTCTTCTAATAGTAAGTTTGCTCACTATTCCAATGAATGCGCAACTAAAAGAAAGCTCTGAAGAAAAAGATGCCTCTTCTCCGTATTTTTTGGTACAGGGAGAAACGGAGGTGGAAAGTTTTCCTCTCCTTGAAACAAGAGCAGATGTAAACATTGCCGGAGTAACAGCGGAAATCGAATTGACTCAGGTTTACAAAAACGATGGAAAGAAGACAATCGAAGCCGTCTACGTATTCCCGCTCGGAACAAAGTCAACGATTCATGCTATGAGAATGGAAATAGGAGAAAGAATAATAAACGCGGAAATAGAGGAAACGGAAAAAGCAAAACAAATATATGAAGACGCGAAAGACGATGGAAAAGTTGCATCTCTTTTGGAGCAAAAACGCCCGAATGTTTTCCAGATGAAAGTTGCCAATATCATGCCCGGTGACGAAATAAAAGTAATCGTTAAATACACAGAAATTCTCGTTCCGGAAAAAGGAATTTATGAATATGTATTTCCAACAGTAGTTGGACCGAGATTCACGGGAGAGCAAAAAGATAAGGAAGATTGGACTGCCTCCCCTTATCTGCACGAAAAGGAAAATCCTCCCTATAAATTCGATATAAAAGTTAGTCTCAAAACAGGAATTCCCCTATCGACCATTTCCGTCCCAACACATAATGTTAATATAGATAAAAACAAAGACGAAGCAGTAATTTCTTTATCGAAAAAAGATAAATACGGAGGCAACAGAGATTTTATTCTTAGATATTCTTTAGAGGGGAATAAAATACAAACGGGACTATTACTATATCCCGGAAAGGAAGAAAAATTCTTTCTTCTATTGCTCGAACCTCCCCAGAGCGTAAATATTAATATGATTCCTCCCCGTGAGTATCTTTTCGTTGTAGACGTTTCAGGTTCGATGCACGGTTTTCCACTCGACGTGTCAAAAGCTCTTATGAAGGATATTATCGGAGGATTAAGAGAAAAGGATTATTTTAACATTCTTTTCTTCGCGGGAGGTTCTTCCGTTCTTTCTCCGGAACCGCTTTCCGCGACAAAAGCAAATAAAAAGAAAGCAATAGAAATGGTTATGTCTCAAACCGGCGGAGGCGGAACGAGATTACTGGATGCGCTAAAGAGGATATCGACTCTTCCTAAAAAAGAAGGTCTTTCAAGAATTATCGTGGCTGCAACCGATGGCTACATTTTCGTAGAAAAAGAAGCTTTTGACCACATAAGAGAAAATCTCGGAGAAAACAACTTCTTTGCCTTCGGTATTGGTTCTTCCGTAAACCGTTATCTTATCGAAGGAATGGCGAGAGCCGGAAAAGGTGAACCTTTTATCGTTACAAATCAGAATGAGGCTAAAGAAAAAGCAGATAAATTTCTGAATTACATTCAACATCCTCTGCTCACCGATATTAAAACTTCCTTTAAAGGTTTCGATGCTTACGACGTCGAACCAATCGCTATGCCCGATCTTTTCGCGGAAAGACCGATTGTGCTTTTCGGAAAATACAAAAAAGCATCCGGAAGCATACTCGTAACTGGTAAAATGGCGAAAGGTAAATACAGCAAGAAAATAGAAGTTACTTCTTCGATGGAAGACAGCGATAATTCTGCCATAAAGTATCTCTGGGCAAGAGAGAGAATTGCAAAACTTGACGATTACGGAAAAGTAGGGTCTGATGTAAAAGATGAAGTCACCAAACTCGGACTCAAGTATCATTTAATGACTCAATACACGTCATTTGTTGCGGTAGATAAAATTATTCGCAAAACAGGAGAAGTTGTTACCGTAAAACAGCCTTTGCCTCTTCCCCAGGGTGTTAGCGATTATGCGGTGGGGGAATATTCTTCTGCATCAAGATTCGGATTAGGTGGAGGTCTTATGAAGTCTAGAGCTCCGATGGCGGTAGAATATGCTACGGCGACGGACAAAAAGGATAAGGAAGAATTACCTAAAGAGCAAAGGGCAAAAAAATCAACCTTCTATATAAACAACGCAACTTTAGGCCCAAAAACCGACCTTAAAAAACTCGAAGCATTTCTTGCCGACGAACTTGGAATGAGTTTTGAAGTTATCTTTAAAAATTGGAACCTTAAGACCTTAACTCTCTTACTCGAAGTAGATAACGGGGAGGTCAAGAAAGTGACAATAAAAGACTATAAAACATATCAAGGAAAAGCTTGTGAGGAATGTATAGAGAAGTCGGTAAAGAGGGAGTTAAACAATCTCAAACTTCCGGCTGACTTAAAAGGTTCTCTGGAACTGACCATGAATTATATTTAGAATCCACCGCTTAAACACTCTCACGTTTCAAAACTCTGATAAGGCAAAGAGAGGCCTTATCAGAGTTTTGTTAATAGCCTATCGCAACGGAACCATTAATGTCAGAGATTATCCGCAAACACCATAAAGATTTTCTTTAAGCCAACAGCAAAAGGCGAGAAGCTAAGAGCTGAGTTTTTTATATTCTTGACTATCTACGTTTTGTTAATATAATCAGATAATGGAGCAAATAAATTGAAAATATCGGATATTTACAGAAACAAGAAAACCGTTTTTTCCTGCGAAGTTTTTCCTCCAAAACCGGGAGCAAAAAAAGACGGAATACTTGAAACAATAAAGGATTTAAAAAAAATCTCTCCCGATTTTGTAAGTGTTACGTATGGAGCAGGAGGAGAAACAAAAGACGGTACAATAGAGATGACAATTCAAATCAAAAACACCTATGGAATCGAACCTCTTATGCATCTTACTTGCCTCGACACAAAAAAAGAAGAAATCGATACAATATTAAGCAGGATAAGCAAGGGAGGAATTGAGAATATATTGTCTCTTCGCGGAGACATGCTTGCTGATAGGGATTTTAAATCCGTGGGTTCTGATTTTTCTTACGCTTATGATTTAGTAGCTCATATAAAATCCCATACGAATGAATTCTGCCTTGGTGTAGCGGGGTATCCGGAGGGACACCCTGAAGCTTACTCTTTAGAAAAAGACATAAAACACTTAAAGCAAAAGAGTCAGGCGGGCGGTTCTTTTGTGATAAGCCAGATGTTTTTTAATAACGAATTATTTTATATGTATCTGGACAAGATACGTGAAATGGGAATCAAAGTTCCTGTCTCCGCCGGTATCATGCCCGTTTTTAAGGCGAAACTTTTATCTAAAATGATAAAATTGAGCCATGCTACACTTCCGGCCGATTTGGTCTCGATAGTTGAGAAATACCGGGATAACGATACGGAAATGGAAAAAGCCGGAATAGAATTTGCAGTGGAACAGATAGAGGATTTGATAAAACACGGAGTGGAGGGAATCCATCTTTTCACTATGAATCGTGCCTCTCTTGCTAAAAAAATTTCTTCCTATTCGGGCTTGAGGTAATTTTTTATGAAATATATTTTTGCGTTCATTGCATATGTTACGCCTTTTTTCTCTTTCGCTCATCCCCATGTTTTTATTGACAACAGGATCGCGGTCGTTTTTAATGATAAAGGTCTTAAAGGATTCAGGCACGAGTGGGCTTTCGATGAGATGTTCAGTAGTACCATAATACAGGAATTTGACCTGAACGCGGATGGCGAGTTTAGTGAAGAGGAAATAAAAAAGGTAGAAAAAGGAGCTTTTTCTAATTTAAAGGAATATAATTATTTTACAGATATAACTATAAACGGAGAACAATTCAAAATACAGGAAGTCAGAGACTTCTATGCGGAAATTGATCGCGGAGTGATGATTTATCAATTTTTCATTCCGTGTGAAGAAACTGCCGTTATTGAAAACAAAGAAGTGAAAATAGCTGTTTTCGATCCCACTTACTTTGTTCAGATACTTTTGGCATCTGCGGATACTTTTAGTTTTATAGATACTTTGAATGTAAAATTTAGCTATGAGGTTTTTGAAGATGAAGAAAATTCTTATTATTACGGACAAATAATACCGGAAGCTTTAAAAGTAAAATTTAGAAAGAAAACATGAAGAAAATTGTTATTCTTATAAGTTTATTTTTTGTTTTTGAGACAGTGTTCGCGCAGAACAACCCTTTTTTATCGAAGGAAAAATCGTCTACTAAAAAAGAAGCAAAAGGCAAGAATTTCCGATGCCCGGGTTTTACTCAGAAAATAATGGTTAAAATCGCCAAACTCCAACGCTCATTGAATAAGCACCTTTCTGACCTGACAAAAAAGTTAAAAGAAACAAAATCGATAAAACTGCTTTTTCTTATAATGTTTGTTACCTTTATTTATGGGATGGTTCACGCGCTTGGGCCCGGGCATGGTAAAGCGTTAATTTTTTCTTATTTCCTCTCAGAGGACACAAATATCAAAAAAGGAATTGCCGTGGGATGTATAATAGGTTTTCTGCATGCCTTTTCGGCGTTGTTTCTGGTATTGCTATTATACTTTACTATCAAAAAAGCTCATTTAAATAATATAGAGGATATGAGTAGAATAATTAAATTAATAAGCTATGCTTTGATCGCCGGAATCGGTTTGTTTTTATTAACTAAAAAAGCATACGATATTAGAAGAAGTAGAGATGTTGAAGGGAAACAATTTAAAAATCAAAACACCCAGAGCATAATTCCTTTTGCCTTTGCCGTAGGTTTGGTGCCATGCACGGGTTCTACGATAGTTCTGTTATTTTCTTTGTCGTTGGGGGTCTTAAAAATCGGAATAATTTCTATAGTTTTTATGGCTTTAGGAATGGCGACCACTATTTCCATGGTAGGTATTTTGACAATTCTCGCAAAAAGCAAAGTTAAAAAGATGTTTTCAGAAAAAAGTAAAAGGTATTTACTCTTTCAGAATATTGTCTCGATTCTGGGGGCTTTCTTGATTTTCTCCCTGGGAGTAATATTGTTTATGGGTGTTTATGTAAGATAAGGAATAAGAAAAAATGGATTATGTAGAAAAAATAAATGAGTTAAAAGATAAAAAAAATGCGGTTATACTGGTACATAACTACCAAAGAGGAGAAATTCAGGATATAGCCGACTATCTCGGCGATTCACTGGGCCTCTCACAACAGGCAAAAAGTACGAAAGCTGATATAATTGTTTTCTGCGGTGTTAGATTTATGGCAGAAACTGCAAAAATCCTTTCTCCGGAGAAAAAAGTTTTGTTGCCGAGAGATAATGCGGGATGTCCCATGGCTAATATGGTAACACCCCAAGACGTACTGGCGTTGCGTGAGAAATACCCGAGGGCAAAGGTGGTTTCATATGTAAACACGAATGCCGATGTAAAAGCAGTAAGTGATGTTTGCTGTACTTCGGCTAACGCCGTTGAGGTCGTAAAAAACATCGATTCGGATGAAATTATCTTTGTTCCGGATAGAAATCTTGGTTCATACGTGAAGAGGTTTACCGATAAAAAGATGATACTCTGGGATGGGTTTTGTTATGTGCATGATCGGATATCAAAAGAGGAAGTTCTTTCGGCAAAGAAGAGATTCCCAGAAGCTTTGCTTTTAGTACACCCTGAATGCAGGCCCGAAGTAATCGATGTTGCGGATGAAGTTTTATCTACCTCAGGAATGCTCAAATTTACAAAAAAGTCCAGCGCAAAAAGTTTTTTAATCGGGACCGAAGAAGGAATCCTTTATGGATTAAAAAAACAAAATCCTGAAAAGGTGTTTTATAATGTCGGTACCCCAAGAGTCTGTTCCGATATGAAATTAACTCATCTTAAAGATGTATACGTAGCTTTAAAAGAAGAGAAAAATGAAATAATTCTCCCCGAAGACATTATAAGTGCCGCAAAGAAATCTTTGGAAGAAATGCTCCGGTATGTCTAAGGAAAAAGTTCTCGTTGCGATGAGCGGGGGTGTGGATTCCTCTGTTACCTGCGCTCTTCTTAAGAAAAAAGGTTTTGATGTAACCGGCGTTACAATGAAAATATGGGATGGGGAAAAAGGCACGGATTCAGTTGAGGGCTCTCATGCCTGTTATGGACCAGGAGAAATACAGGATATTGAAGATGCAAAAAAAGTCGCAGATAATCTTGGATTTCCGCATACCGTACTTGATCTGTCAAAAGAGTATCGGGATATTGTTCTTGACTATGTAACTGATGAATATCTTTCAGGAAAAACTCCCAATCCCTGCATCCTATGTAATAGAATGGTAAAACTGAGCGTACTTCTGAATAAGGCTGCTGATGCCGGGCTTGAGTTTGACCGGGTCGCTACGGGACACTACGTAAGAAATAAATTTAACAAAGAAAAAAACCGTCATCTTTTACTAAAAGCGCAAGACAAAGAAAAAGACCAGTCATATTTCTTATATTCGCTTTCCCAACAGCAGATAGCAAAATGCATTTTCCCCCTTGGAGATTATACTAAAGAGAAGGTTAGAAAACTTGCAAAAGAAATGGACTTACCCGTAAAAGAGAAAAAAGAAAGTCAGGATTTCTTCTCAGGGGATATATCAACCCTGTTCGAAGGAAAAGGTAAGATTGGTAATTTTATTGATAAAGAAGGAAACATCTTAGGAGAACATAGAGGAATTCAGTACTACACTATAGGCCAGAGAAGAGGTCTTGGAATAGCAAAAGGCTCACCGTTATACGTCATTGAAATCAATAAAGCCGACAATTCAATTGTTCTAGGCGAGAAAGAAGATCTCTTCGGAAATAAACTACTGGCAGATAAACTTAATTGGGTTTCGATAGAAAATCTTAACGAAAAGATGGAAGTAACGGCAAAAATACGATACCGTCACAGTGGAGCAGCAGCAACTATTTCGCCGTGTCAGAAAAGTTCGGTTTTTGTTAAATTCAAAGAACCTCAAAGCGCAATAACCCCCGGTCAGGCTGTAGTCTTTTATCAGAGTGATGTCCTTATAGGAGGAGGAACAATAAAAAAAGAGGAGAAAGAAAAATAAAAGCCGTAAGTTTATTTTCCGGCGGACTGGACAGTATTTTATCTGCAAAAATTATGCAGCTTCAGAAAATAGAAGTAACAGCATTTCACTTTGTCTTACCTTTTTATTACATCGAAGATGAAGAAAATATTGGTGCAGTGAAAACTGCCCGTAAATTAGGCATTCCAATAGAAATCTTCCGCGGAGGAAAAGACTATATAGAGATGGTAAAAAAGCCAAAATATGGCTACGGAAAAAACATGAATCCTTGCATCGACTGCAAAATATTTATGATGAAAAAGGCTAAAATATTTATGGAAGAAATAGGAGCATCTTTTCTTTTTAGCGGCGAAGTACTCGGACAGCGTCCCATGAGCCAGAGAAAGAAGATTATGAAATTAATAGAAAAAAAAGGAGGTGTTGAAGGTTTTCTTCTTAGACCCCTTTCTGCTAAGCTTTTTCCACCTACCATTCCCGAAGAAAAAGGATGGATAGAAAGAGAAAAACTATATTCTATTGAAGGAAGAAGCAGAAAACATCAGATGGTACTAGCGGAGGAATTTGAGATAACGGAATATCCTTCCCCGGCAGGAGGTTGCAGCCTCACTGATCGTGGTTTTTCTATTAGATTACGCGATGCGTTTGAATATAATGAGGATAGCGTATCCGAACTGCAACTACTTCATTTCGGACGACATTTTAGACTCGAAAGTAACGCTAAATTAATTGTCGGAAGAGACGAAAAAGAAAACCAAAGGATAGAAGAACTTAGCGATGATAAGGATTTACTAATTGAGGGGGTAGGTTTCGGAAGCCCAATAGCATTACTTAAAAATAGTAAAAACTCCGAAGATATAGACATATCTTCTTCTATATGCGTTAGATATAGTAAAAAAAGAGACCAAAAAAGAGTAAAAGTCATTGTAAGAACAAAGAAAGAAAATATTATAGATAAAGAAGTCGTTCCCATGAAAAGAGAAATAGTAGATTCTCTTTTGATTCACTGAAGATAATTTTAAAATTTATTTTTTAAGAGAGTGTATTCTGGAAAATCTAATTGTTGACATCTTTAAGAAAACTTACTATAATAGTATATAGTATTTTTTATAATTCTATCGAGGAGGTAAAATGATTTATTTTTTATCTGTTATTTTGACAATTAATGTGTTTTCTTCTTATACGTGGAAAAGCATAGCATCCTCAGGCGTAAGAGCATACTGCCATACAGTTGCTTATGATCCTACTAATGACTTATTCTTCATAATGGGTGGTGATTCAACCGGGTATGAGACTAACATGGATCTTTGCCTTGCCTTTGATCCAAAAAATAATACATGGGATACCAGACAGCCGATGTATACAGCTAAGAGAGGACATTCTGCTTCGTATAGAGATGGCTTTATCCATGTTTTATGCGGGTCAGACAATTATGGCAATAAACTTACATACCACGAAGTATATGATATAGGCAGTGATTCCTGGGATTTGGCAGCACCGGCACCTCTTCCGGTTACCTATCCGGGTGCTGTAACGTGGAGAGATTCACTGGTTTATCTTGTAGGAGGTTATGATGTATACCATGACGCGCGAACCGAAGTTTATTATTATAATCCCGCAACCAATGCATGGGTTCCTGCCACATCACTTCCCAGACCCCTTCAAGGCGGAGGGGTAAAAATAAAAGGGGATTCTATCTTTATCGTTGGTGGAGCAGATGGTTTTTCGTACTATTCAGAAATCCTTTTCGGCGTAATCAATCAGGCTGACCCGTCCGAAATAGACTGGTCCTGGGGAAATCCACTCCCTATATCGGAGAACGCTCGTAATGGGTTTGCAATTAAGAATAATAAATTATTTATGATTGGAGGAGCATTTGACATGGGAATAAATAAAGCTTGGGAATATGATATATTGACCGAAACCTGGACATCCCTGCCGGATTATCCTACAAATCATATATTAAGAGATAATATAGCCGAAAGAAGAGACGGGCCTGATTCTTCTGGTATTATTTATTGCTTCATGGGAGATACTTCCGTTTATTCTAGTATAGATCCAACTGATGAATGTTTTAGATTGATAAGAATTGCTGACTCTTCCGGTATTGAGGAAGAGATAATAACAAGAAAAAACTCAATATCTATAAATAATACTATAAACTTCACCAACGAAATAGCAATCAATTACAATATTGCCGAGATATGTGATCTTAAAATCCATATATATGATTTATTAGGCAGACAGGTTTTCTCCCACTTAGAAAAAAATATCTCTACCGGATCGCATCAATTTACTATCAACGATAATTTCAAAAATGGTATATATTTTATAAAGATAGAAGCAGGGCCGACAGTTAAAAACGCAAAGGTGATTTTGCTTCGTTAAGTAAAGCTTAAAGAAAGAGCATTAAAAAAGCTAACAAGACAACAATCGGGCTGTTAATCTGTACCAAAACATACTAACAGCCCAACTTTATAATCCACTAAATTAAATATATTTATTTTTACCTAAACTCTATTCTTTTTCTTCTTCTACTTCTTCTTCGAGTTCTTTAAAAGATTGGGATTCTTCAAATCTGTTATAAAGGGCATCACTGGCTTTTATCTGTTCGAGCAGACGTTTTCTTGCCTGACCGAGAGGAGCTTCCATTACGACGGTTGCCCTGTAAATCTCACCTTCCTTTTTCACATCCGGTTTTCCTTTTATATGAGAACCAACTAAAGATTGGTCGACAACAATCTTGCTTGTTTTGGAATATAATCCGAGCAATTCTGAGTCCTCTGTTATTCCCGCTTCTTCATCGAACTTTTTTATAAGAGCCTGAACGTACGTGTTGAGCTGCTGTGTCATTTCGAGCCTGGCATCCATTTTTGCTTTATCTATTGCAAGCTGGTAATCACGCGATGTTCCGGTTGCCTCCGCGGTCAGCGTGTTAATGTCGCCGGGAGTAGCGCATTTAATTAAAAATATAAGAGTAAAAACACAAAGTATCTTTTTCATGATACCTCCTCTATACTGGTTTTTATTGAAATATTTAATTAAATATACTTTTCCGATTTTTAATGTCAACCTTATCTTTTTGCTTGACATTATAATAAGCAATTTTATTT
>Ga0315548_1001970_pt1 | contig 16504 bp, 14 predicted proteins | sample SalMarSW160110MG_2_FD_202540 | JGI IMG/M metagenome (GOLD analysis project Ga0315548, IMG submission 202540) | Salt marsh sediment microbial communities from the Plum Island Ecosystem LTER, Massachusetts, United States - Salt Marsh Sediment SW1601-110 ...
CTTTCCGATGATTATGATAACTATACCGTTATTGTCAATACTGAACCTTTGAGCGGTGTCGTTGACAATGGCATCCAGGTTATAACGGTGACTATACAACATACTCTTAGCGGGGAACCAAAGCAAATATTCGCTTTAGAGGGCTACAGGTCACTACGATGAAATTGCCAAAGTTACATTTAATAAACAAAGGCCAGAAGGGTTTCACCCTGATGGAGCTGATGGTGGCTATGCTCATTAGCAGTATTATTTGCGGTAGTGTCACGATGACTATTTTCCAGGTATTTGATAGCAGTGGCCGCACCTCTAACCACATGACTGTAGTCAATCAGGTACGGAGTGCTGGCTACTGGGTCAGCAGTGATGTACAAATGGCACAGGTTGTGACCCCCACTGACCCGGACGGGCTCCCACTCATCTTAAGCTGGACAGAGTGGAGCGGTGCCGAACATGAGGTGACCTACGAATTACAGGGTACGGACTTCGTGCGTGACCATAATGGCCAGCAGGATACAGTCGCCCAATTTATTGACCCAGACCCAGCAAATACCAGTTGTGAATATACCAATGGCAAACTTACCTTCACGGTAACGGCTACTTTGGGCGCTGGCCCGGCGGCGCAAACTGAGACCAGGACATACGAGGTTACCCCCAGGCCGGGTTAATAATAACTAAGATTAGGGGAGGGGCAAAGTGAGAAAAAATAGATTGAACAAGTTAGCTAAAGATGAAAAGGGGCAGACGCTCATTATAGTGGTGTTGCTCATGCTCGTAAGCGCCCTCGTCATCGCCCCCATGTTAAGCAATGTAGGTTCGGGGCTCAAGACGGGGAAAGACGTCTATGAGGAAAAGATGCAGCTTTTCTATTCTGCCGATTCTGGTGTTGAGGATGGTTTATGGCAGATAAAGAGCGAGAATCTAGACGTATTATTTACCAGCCCCGCTTACGACCCGTATGACTTTGACCAAATCTATGAATATCCTGCTTCGTTAGACGTAAATGGTAATGACGTGGAAGTCAAAATAGAAAATATCTGGATACCCAAAGATATAACTGCACCGGGCCCGATTTCAGCTAGGGATATTATTGAAGGTGTAGATTTACCCAGGCTGGTAATAAGCGGCGGCGTTTCCGCAGCGTCAACGTACCAGATCAAGATAGCCTATTATTACGATGCCGACACAGACCCCGACGGGACCGGCCTGGATGTAAATACGATAGGGATATGGCTGCCGCCCGGCTTTGAGTATGCCGGTAACTGCAGCCTTGAAGATGAAACTTATTATCCTACCCCGGTTGACGAAGCCTACTGCAGTGGCCGGGCCGTGGTATGGAACTTTAGCTCCGTTCCCCTGGTAAATTTCCCCGATCTTGGCGGTTCCAGCGCTTCAATAGAGAGAAGCTTTACTTTTCAGTTCTCCGGCCCGGTTAACGTAAATCCCGGGGCGGCCCTTTCCTGGATAAACACCAGCATCGGTTATGCCTGGGATGCCAATGTCAAGGTCTATAAGGTTACCTCCACGGCTACCGATGATAACTTTGACCCGCCCAAGCAGACTGTCGTTGAGGCCTACACCGCCAAAAGTGAGATGCGTCAACTGGGCTCTACCATATCGGGGGACTATGTTGCTGTTGGCAACAGCTTGATAACAGGAGACCCAGATTACCGCAACCAGCTTCTTAAGGAGAGCAGCGCCACTATCCAGAATAGCAACGCAGAAAACCCAGGCTATATCCCGGCTAACGCTACCGTGGAGGGTGCCTATCTCTACTGGTCAGGGTTCATAGACCATTACTACTGGAAAGCGACTACGATTACGAGTGGTCATGGTCATGGTCATCACACCACCACCACGTGGAGCTGGAGTTTGGACACAGACAATGGGACAGGGCTAATGTATCCCACCAACCCTACCCCGGCTGACCTGGAAACACTGGTTGAGACAAATGCTATGGTTAACACCGTCAATTTCGGTAGCGTTGGCGCCATGCAGGATATAACCACTCACCAGTGGGCGGTATGGCCTAAAACTAATGACTCTCCGGCGTGTTGGTACTACACCTGCCTTTATGATGCCACTGACTTGGTCAAGACACCGGTTGAGGATGCGATTAAATCCAGTGGTAGCGGCACCTATACCTTTACCTTGGGGCATGCCAGTCAGGGTACTACTTCGGTGATAAATCTGCTCAAGCCAGGCTATCCTGGCGAACCAGGTAGTAACGACGAGAGCAATTATTATTCGTTCACTCTCTGTAACGGTAGTGGCCATTCCACCAGCGATTACACCGGCTATCCCCTGGGCACCCCAGCCCATATGCTGCCTAATGGGGAGTCCTCTTACAAGCAACGATACAATGCTTCTTATGCCGGCTGGTCGATGGTTATCATCTACTCCACCCCCGATATGAAAGGACACCAGTTGTATCTTTACGATATATCCGACCCCAATTTTATGTTTAAAGAAAGCTATCCCGAGGGCGCAAGCCAGAGCAATCCCGATTTTGATGGCGATGGTGAGCCCGGGGGCAATATTAGCGGCTTCCTTGTCCCGCAGCCGATTACCGGCGAAACCGATGCCGCCAAGATAACCTGCTTTGTCGGCGAGGGAGACGAAGACAAAACTGGCGATTCTTTTAAGGTTACTGGACTTAGCGGTACCGGGGAATATCTGCTCGACGGCACAGGTGCCCCTTGGAATAATGTCTGGAATAGCATGTCTCTAGGGGCTAACGCCAGTGGTGTTGATATTGATACCTTTTACATTCCCTGGGGGACCCCGCCAAGCAGCGGAATACTGAGGCCGGGGGATACCTCGGCTCAGATTGACATACCTACTACTGGTGATGGTTTTACCCTGAGCTATATCATTGTTTCCTTCCGCAGCGATATCACCAGCGGGGGCACCATAAGCTATCTGATTAGGGGGTAATTGAATGAAAGTAAGTAAGACAGCATTTTTGGTTCTGGGAATTGGCATTTTTATACTCGGCTTTGCCATCCTGTTCGTCCTCTACTCGGGGCAATCGGGGGAGCAGGAGCAGTTAAGTGGCCAACTGGCTACTACTCAAGGTCTCCTGCCCGAGCTTATCGCCGAAAAGGAAGATTTGGCCGACCAGATGGCTCAATGGGAAGGCGAGTTGGATAAGGCCATGTTAGCGCTTAGTAAGAGCGAAGGAAGATTCCCCAAGTCGGTAGAAAGCATTGAATACGACGAAGTAATATTCAAGCTGGCTGAGCAGTCTGGCCTGCGGATAGTCGAACTCACGGCCTCAGAACCGTCGGACGAAAAGGTAAAGGATACTGACATCACCTACGCTGTCACCGCTGTTATGGTGGTGTTGGAGAATGCAGAGTCGCCTCCCGGCACGGCGGGGGAATTTGAAGTTTACATTGACCAGACGGTGGATAAGGTGCTCGAATTTATTCACCTCGTAGTCACCACCCCGGACTTTGGGGTGGCAACTGTAAAGTTGGCGGCGATAGAGGGCCTTGAGCCTCCGGAAGAAATAGAAGGTGAAGAGGCAGGTCCAGAGGCTACTCTTGAACTCGCAATCTACGGATTTCCAAGGTGATAATGATGGCTAAAGGTGATAATGATGGCTAAAAGAATTAAAACTCTATTTATCAATGATAGCACGGTTAACCTGGTGGTGGTTGAGGGCAGGAAGGTAAAGAAGTGGGCCAGCCTGTTTCTGGAGCCGGGCCTGGTCAGCCAGGGGGTAGTTCTTGATGAAGCCCAGGTGGCTGACAAAATAAAGGAACTACTCAAGATGGTTAAGGAAGGTGGGGGTAAGTACGTCGTTGGTTTAAGCGGCCTCAACTCTCTATACCGTCTGATTTCCCTGCCCGAACTACCTGAAGCCATACTACCCGAAGCGGTCAAGCAGGAAGCGGGGAGGGTGATACCAGTACCTTTAGATGAAATCTACCTTTCCTACCAGCGTATTCCGGCGCCGGTGGGGGAAACGCGTGTTTTTCTGGCCGCTTTTCCCCGTAATGTAGCTGACGCTTCATATCGGGCGCTAAAAACAGCCGGCATTGAGCCCTACATTATGGACCTGGCCCCGCTGGCTATCTGCCGTACCCTGGATGAGCCCCGGGCGATAATTGTCAACACCAGGCTGGACAGCCTTGACATTATAGTTATGGTAGACAGGCTACCCCAGCTAATCCGCACCCTATCCCTGGCTGGCGAAGCGGCATCGATGGCGGAAAAGATACCCACTATTACAGAAGAGATTGACCGTACCGTTGCCTTTTACAATTCCAGCCACAAGGAACAGCCCTTAGATGCAACGGTACCCATGTTTGTCTGCGGCGACCTGTCGCAGACGCCGGAGAACTGGCAGTCGCTTTCGGGTAAGTTAAAGTGCCCGGTGTCTATATTGCCATCACCGGTGGAATCGCCGGAGAGCTTCAACGCCAACGAATTTATGGTCAATATCGGGCTGGCGTTTAAGGAACTATATCCGGAAAAAGGCGAAACTAACGTTTCCCTGGTTAACTTCAACGCCTTGCCCCAGATGTACCTGCCCAAAGCTGTTCCCTTATCCGCTATCTTGGCTCCAGTCGGCGTCATTATTGGCGCGGGCATACTGGTCTATATGGGCATGATGCTCCGCAACAGCATGGCTCAAAACGAGGCATTGCGCTATGAGCTGGCAAACACTGAGAAGGCAGTTACTGAGGAGCGCGTGGAGATAGCAAAACTGAAAGAGCAGGTTACTCAGCTAGAGGCCGAGATAGCACCCATGGGAGCCAGAGCTGATGTCTTTGAGACTACCTTTGCCTCTCTGGGCGCCGGCCGCGCCCTGATTGACCAGCACATGGACGATATTGTAAGGCTGTTGCCGCAAGACGCTGACTTCATTGAGATTAACCATGAGGAGGAAGACGTGACCGTCAACGGCCTGGTTAAGGAAGAGATTGATGCTGAGGACGATATCTTCGCCTATGCCAGAGACTTGAGGAGTCGCTTCTTGAGGATCATTATCTCGTCAATAGAAGCCGTTGAGGATGACGAAGGAGAATTCATAGGATATGAGTTCGAATTTCTCCTGGAATAGGTGGTAAATATGGATATTTTTGAATTACTGCATACAGCTAAAGCCAAGACCGCCTCTGATTTACATATGGTGGTCTCCAGCCCGCCGTTACTGCGGGTGAATGGCTCCCTGGAGCCGTTGAATGGCACGGAGCCATTAAGCGCCGAGGATATCAGCCAGGCTTTTCTCCAGGTAACTACTCCCGAGGAAAGGGAAGAATTCCACCGCCACCTGGAGCTTGATTTTGGCTATACCTTAGACGGTGTTGGCCGACTGCGCTGCAATGCTGCCCAGCAGCGGGGGTCTGTCAGTCTGGCCGTGCGCTTATTGCCGCCGGAGATCCCGACAATAGATGACATGGAACTACCCTCTATATATAAAGAGCTTGCCATGAAGCCAAGGGGGCTGATAATAGTCACCGGACCTACCGGCAGCGGCAAGAGTACTTCGCAGGCGGCCATGATTCAACACCTGAACACAAACGAAAGCCGCCACGTAGTTACTATAGAAGACCCTATAGAGTATGTCCACCCCTCGGTTAGGTGTGCCATAACCCAGCGGCAGTTGGGCAGTGATACCCTTTCCTTTGCCCAGGCGCTGAAACATGTCCTGAGGCAGGACCCCGACGTGATTCTGGTGGGTGAGATGAGGGACCTGGAAACGGCGTCGGCGGTGTTAACCATCGCCGAAACCGGGCATATGATACTATCTACCGGCCATGCCCCCAGCAGCCCTCAGGCGGTAGAGAGGATAATAGACCTGTTCCCGCCCCACGAGCGCTTTCTGGCTCAGACTCGGTTAGCCTCACTGCTGGTGGCCGTGCTCTGCCAGGTGCTTGTCCCCAGGGCTGACGGCTCGGGGAGGGTGGCCGCGGTAGAGGTTATGCTGGCTAACGCGCCGGTAAAGAACCTCATCCGCGAAGGCAAAATCTACCAGCTGCCCAATGTCATCCGCACCCACCGGGAAGAGGGCATGATTTCTCTGGATGAAGCCTTGGTCAACCTCTATCTCAAGCGGCTCATCACCGGGGAGCACCTGCTCGCCTTCTGCAACGACCGCCAGGAAGTAGAGAAGCTCATTGGCCGGGTAGAGATTAAATAGCTTTAGGTCGGGGATGAGGTAACCCTATCCCCGCCTTCCCCTTCCCCTTAACAGGGGGGAGGGGAATTTTTTTATAAAGCCCCCTCGTAAACAGCTTTGCCCCCACTCATCAACAGCCCCTTTCTTCCCCTCAGACCCCCTGTAATATCCTCAGGGCTTTACCATGCCAGTCCACCTATCCTGAGATATGGACTTTGCCGTTTAAGCCCCTCAAAATGGCTCTCAGGGCTTCGTCTTTCTATATATAATGTAGCTTCGAGGACTGCGCCCCCTTATCCCCCCTTTTTGACAGTTCTCTTTCTTCCCATACCCACCCGCCCAAAGGGTTTTACCTCTTTAACTTCTCTCCCCACCCCTCCAGAGGAGAGATAAGTTCTCCTTTTCCCCTAAGAGAGAGGAATTAGCCCCCTTTTTGAGGGAAGATTATTACCTTCTCCCCCTAAAAAGAAATTGATAGAAGTGTTACTTCTGTAGGGTGGGCTGGGTGGGAAGATAAACGCTAGCTAACAGGGGGGGGAGGGGTTGTGCTCTCCCGCTTTTAAGCTGTGTGGCGGAAATAAGGGGGGGCATACGTTGCCCCCGGAAAAAACAAATAAATCATTATAAATTGCTCGGCTTAAATTAAGGCTTGACTTATGGTGCTGATTATCAGCTTGGCACTGCTGGCCCTGGGCAACCTGGCCCTGGTGGGGCTGGTTCTGGTTCTGGTGGGGCTGGCGCTGGTGCTCCGTCTTTTTGCCACTCGTGGTCATCTGCATTCCAGGCGATACCGGCGTCGGTTGCCGCCTGTGTTGCAGCGACGGTACCTACCCTACCATAGGCGTCGAATTCGTAAACAGCGTATTTCGGCGTGTCGTTGATGTAGTCAGCAGCCAAGTTATCCGAATCATCGGGCCAGGTCCCATCGTGGTTGGCATGATAGGCTAAAGCTGCCGATTCTACATTAGCGACTTCGGTGTTGGCCGCGGCGACGTTACCGGTGCCGAGGAAGCTGGCCAGATTAGGCACGATTGCCGCTGCCAGGATGCCCAGAATGGCAACCACAATCAGCAACTCAATCAGGGTGAAGCCATTCTCCCCTTGGTACAGCCCTTTCATAAACATCTTTTTCACCCCCAGGTGCTAAATGTTACAGGGGGGGCACTGGCTTTTTGACATTGTTCCGAGTTCAAGTGTTTTCTTGGACGAAAAAGCCTACCGGCGGGGTTAAAGCCCAAATAAGATAACCCCACCGATAAGCTCTTCCAGATTAACTTACTTAATCTGAAGCTTCAGACTAAGGCGTTATACACCTTCTTACTTCTCCCACTTGTGATCGGTATCGTTAAAGGTGACCTTGTCATCATTTGGCCAAGTGTCGCCGGCCCCTACGGTAACCTTGCCGAAACCATCAAAACCGTAATCGTATACCGGGTCCTGGTTAAGATAGGCGGCCGCAGTGCCGGGCGGGTCCATTAAGGATCCGTTGACGGTGGTGCTACAATCCGTGGGCCAGGCTCCGTCGTTATCGGCGTAATAAGCCAGGGCTGCTGACTCAACGCTAGCGACCTCGGTGTTGGCTGCCGCCACCTGACCGGTAGACAGGAAAGTAGCCAGGTTAGGCACGATTACCGCTGCCAGGATGCCCAGAATAGCCACCACAATCAGCAGCTCAATCAGGGTAAAGCCTTTTTCCCCTTTTCGTAGACCTTTCATAAACTTCTTCATTTCTTTTTACCTCCTTTCTTGGTTATTTGGGCTTAATTTAGGCAAGCTCTGGTATGTTTAAGTAATTTAATCATATGGGATGGGTAGCGGACGGTCAATGGAGATTTGGTCATAGCAGTATTGGGCTATTACCTTTGTACTATATTTGGAAGGCTGCAGGCTTCAAGGCGGGCAGTGTTGACTTTGCTTGGCCGCAGGGTGCAAAATAGGGACTAATATGGAAGCCGGCCTTGCCGTCATTTTCGTCTTACTGGGGATGATAATAGCCAGCTTCCTCAATGTCTGCGCTGACCGCCTGCCGGCTGGCCAGTCGCTGGTCTATCCTCCTTCTCACTGCCCTGCCTGCTCACGCCGCCTGGCGGTAAAAGACCTGATACCGGTATTCAGCTACCTGTGGCTGCGCGGCCGTTGCCGCTACTGCCGGGCTCCTATCCCCAGGCGGGTGTTGTGGGTGGAAATAGCCACGGCGGCACTGTTCGGCCTGGCCTACTGGCAGTACGGCTTGGGCATTGAGCTTCCCATCGTCCTCTTATATATATCTCTCTTTACGGTAATCTTTGTCATCGATTTAGAGCACGGGCTTATCTTGAACAAAATGGTTTATCCGGCTCTGCTGGTGGCTTTGGTCATCAGCATCTTTGTGCCGCCGTCCCAGTTGGCTCATGTTGGCGGAGGGGTGGCCTACCTTATGGAAGGTCTGCCTCAGGCAGGCATCGCCCAGGCGGCCATCGGCGGCGGAATTGGTTTTGTCGTCTTTTTTTTGATAGTTATCGTTTCCCGTGGTGGAATGGGCTTTGGCGATGTAAAGCTGGCGGCACTTATCGGTCTGGTCACTGGCTATTTAGTAGTCGTTGCCCTGCTCATGGGCATGATTCTGGGCGGGCTGGTCGCCGTTATCCTGCTCGGCTTTAAGATAAAAAAGCGCAAGGAAGCTATGCCCTTTGGCCCCTTCCTGGCGGTGGCGGCTATAGCCACCCTGTTGTGGGGGAGCGACATCCTCAACTGGTATCTGGGCATCTTTTGACCACTTGACATATCTTGTACTTAGTTGTACAATCCTCCCACGTGAGAGTACTGGCTGGGGGTGGAGCGATGCTTAACATTAGAAGGTCAAATATTGAAATAATCGCCGACATGTTGCGTGTGGGGAATAATGGCAATGGCGCGGGCAAGACCGAGATTATGTACAGCGCCAATATGAGCTATGCCCAGATACAGAAATATCTCACCTTTCTGATGGACCAGGACCTGATTAACAAGGTACAGGTAGGCAACCCCTCAATAAAGTACCACGTGACTGATAAAGGTAATAAGCTATTAAAAAGCATTGAAGACATAATGGAAATGCTGGGTTTGGAGGAGGGTATCGATTTTTGATAGTTCGGACCTGCTTTTGTAGGGGTAACCTGAGGTCGCCGGAGGCGGTAGGTTGCCCTTCTTTTTTATCAGAATTGTAAGAGGAGTCTCACATGGCAGAGAAAAGGATGTTAATAGTCGATGCTGAGGTAGCCAGGAAGGTTGATGAGAGCCGCGGTGAGATGGGCCGTTCCGAATTTATTAACTTTCTCATTGAGGGACAACTCAAGGAAGATAAAGAATATAAGGGAGACACGGTAGAGAGTAATTATGTAACTAAGGAAGAACTCTACAAATCCCTGCAGGGAATTAAGGAGCTACTGCGCACTTTCCTCGAGTTCTTCTTAAGCTATGGACTAGAAGTGGGTAAGCACTCAGATAAGAACTTTAACGAGCTAAGCCAGAAGCTACAGGCTCTGGTTAATAGCAAAAACAAAGAAAAGAACCCTGACTAAGCCTCTCTATTCCCCCCCCACCAATCTAACCATAAAAGGCACTTGCCTAAGAGTAGCGGCGGAAAACAAGCACCGAATTATGCCCGCCGAAGCCGAAAGAATTTGACACCACCGTGTTCACCTCAGCCTTACGCGCTTTATTGGGCACATAGTCCAGGTCACATTCAGGGTCGGGGTTATTGAGGTTTATGGTTGGGGGTATAACCCCGTGATTTATGGCCAGAATAGAGATTACCGCCTCAAGGGCTCCGGATGCTCCCAAAAGATGTCCGGTCATGGATTTGTTGGCCGAGGCTGGGATACGGTAGGCCAGTTCGCCAAAGACGCTCTTGATGGCGTGGGTTTCAGCGGTATCGTTAAGCTGGGTGGCCGTACCGTGAGCATTGATATAGTCAACTTCATCGGGCCTAATCCCCGCTTTCTTCAGGGCAATGTTGAGCGCCTTAGCGGCGCCTGCGCCATTGGGCAAAGGCTGAGTTATGTGAAAGGCATCGCTGGTAGCGCTGTAGGCTAACATTTCAGCCAGTATAGGGGCGCCGCGCTCAAGGGCGTAGTCAAGTCTTTCCAGTACGAGAGTGGCGGCACCCTCGCCCAGGACAAAACCATCGCGTTCGGCATCAAAAGGCCGGCAGGCATTCTGGGGCGAGCCGTTGTTGGTTGATAAAGCTCGGGCGGCGTTAAAGGCGGCGACACAGATAGGTATTACCGGGGCTTCGGTGCCGCCGGCGATTATTATCTTGGCCTCTCCGTATTTAATGGCATCGTAGGCATGACCGATGGCATCACTGCTGCTGGAGCAGGCAGATGACAGAGAGAAATTTGGCCCCTTGGCGCCCAGTAACAATGAAACCTGCACCGGGGGCGCATCACCGGTCATGGTCGGCGCCAGGATGGGGCTTATCCTTCTCGGGCCGGCTTCCCCCAGTATCTTAAGCTGGTCAGAGACCTCGAGCAGGCCGCAGACGCTGTTTCCGATGAAAACGCCGGTATCCTCGGCGTTGCTGTTATCTATCTTCAGTCCTGCCCCGTTCACCGCCTGGAGGCTGGCGGCGACCGCCAGCTGGGTAAACTGGTCCATGCGGTGCGCTTCCTTGCGGCTGACGTATGTCAGAGGGTCAAACCCCTTGACTTCAGCGGCAAACTTGGTTTCAAAAGGTGTCGGGTCAAAGCGGCTGATATAATCAATCCCTGATTTCCCACTGATAATGGCTTCCCAGGTCTCGGCAACGTTGAGCCCCACCGCACTGATAGCCCCCATACCAGTAACCACTACCCTCTGATTGTTTTTAAGCATCTCTGCCGTTCCCTTCTATGGCTTGTTGTTCTTGATGCGGTTCGATTCGATGAATTGCTCAAGGTCCTGGTGGGTAATGCGGTAGCTTCGGCCCAGACGTATAGCGTCGAGCTTTCCCTCCCGTATGTAGCCGTATATGGTCAGGATATGGACCTGGAGGATTCCAGCCACCTGTTCCGGGGTTAGTAAGTTATTATTAGTTTCAGCTTGGAATATCATAGCTTGGCTTTACCCTTCTATATCTTGGTCTAGTTGGCTGTAATCGAGTTAGTTTTAGCATAATAGGCTGCTTGTTGGGAAGGTTTTGTCTTATAGAACTATGTTCTAGTAGGTAATAACTTCCCATAGTTATAATAAGACATAACGCGGTTTTTCGGGCTAGTTTAGCTTTAGGAATGGTGACATGCCAAAGGTAGCTGAGCTTTTAAAAAGGCGCCGGAATGAAGAGATGTGGCAGATGTGCTGTGGTTTTCTCAACCTCAGCCTGGAGCAGTTTATGACCATCCAGAAGCGGCTGCTGCTGGAGCAGATAAGGTTGCTCAGCCGCTCGGCTCTGGGTAAGAAGCTTTTGCATGGTCCTAGGCCGGAGACGGTGGAAGAATTCAGGCGGCGGGTACCGCTAACCACTTATGCTGATTACTGCCCCGAGCTCTTGGAGAAGAGAGAGGAGACACTGCCGGTAGAGCCGGCTTTGTGGGTGCATACCTCGGGCAGGTCGGGCGAATACCCCTGTAAATGGGTGCCGGTAACCCCGGCCTATGCTAATGAAATGGGCGTAATAATGTGCGGCATTGGCATGCTCTCTAGTTCCAGGAAGTGGGGTGAATCCGCCTCGTTTCCCCAGCGTCCCCGGATTGTCTACTCCGTAGCCCCCCGCCCCTATGTATCAGGCACCATGGCCAGTATGTTAGGGCAACAGGCGCCGGTAGATTATTTACCGCCTATAAGAATAGCGGAACGGCTATCTTTTGATGGCAGGGTAAGGCTTGGTTTCAAGCAGGCCCTATCTCAAGGATTCGATTATTTCTTTGGCCTATCCATGGTACTGGTAACGGTTGGGGACAAGTTCAGCCGGTCCTCGAAGAGGGTAGGCATTCGCCCTTTGCTCTCCAAGCCTGGAGCGCTGTTTCGCCTGACTAAGGGAATGGCCAAGAGCAGATTAGCTCGCCGCCCGATGTTACCCAAAGACCTGTGGTCGGTAAAGGGAATCATGAGCAGCGGTCTTGATAGCTGGGTTTACCGGGATAGAATAAAGGAACTCTGGGGACATTATCCCCTTGATGTTTATAGCAGTACCGAAGGCGGCTTTATCGCTACCCAGACCTGGAACAGTGAGGGTATGACCTTTATCCCCACTCTTAACTTCTTTGAATTTATCCCGGAAGAGGAACACTTCAAGTGGCAGCTAAACCACAGCTATCAGCCCAAGACACTTTTGCTTGACGAGGTGAAGGCCGGAGAGAACTACGAGGTAGTTATCACCAACTTCCACGGCGGCGCCCTGGTCAGGTACAGAATCGGGGATATGGTCAGGATAACCTCGCTGCGGGATGATAAGCTGGGCATTAACACCCCCCAGATGGCCTTCGAGCGGCGGGCTGATGACCTTATCGATTTCATCTTTATTCGGCTGACGGAAAAGACAATCTGGCAGGCGATAGAGAACACTGGTATTCCCTATGAGGATTGGACAGCTTATAAGGAGCCGGGAAAGCCGGTGCTTAAGATTCTCATTGAGCTTAAAGACGGCTATCGGACCGATGGAGGCGATGTCGCCGCCGCGGTTCGTGATCAGATTATCTTATCAGATAGTGATAAAGGTATAGAGTCCCTGATTCGTGATGATTTTGCCGAATCGATTGATTTCAGAGTAGAGGTGACTTTACTGCCACCCGGCACCTTTGCCAATTACACCGCTCAGAGGCAGGCGGAGGGGGCTGACCTGGCCCACCTCAAACCGCCCCACGTTAACCCCTCTGACGAGGTGCTTTCGCTCCTGCTGGACAGGCCGGAAGCTGATGCGGTAGCTGCCGGCTAGTACTTTAGTTTCCATCCTTTAGTCTAGGTACTTTAGCCACGCTTGACAGTTTGCCTATTTGCGGTAATAATTACCCATATATGAATATCTATGCGCTATTTCCGTTAATTGCTATAGCTGCCTATATTCCGCTGTTGATTATCACCATCGGCACTCGCCCCTGGCGGCGGCAACACACCCTTTTCACCCTGTTCCTGGTTCCCGCCATCATGTGGAGCCTGGTTGATTATTTTTTGCGCAGTAATTTTTTCCCGGAATATAATGTCTTTTTACTTAGAGCCCTTATTATTGCCCTTATGTGGATGGCAATACAGCTCCACTGCTTTATGTCCTCCTTCTTCCCGCCGCGCACGGGGCGCTGGCTCCCCTTTGCCTGGGCTTCATTAGGAGTGGTTGTCGTTCTAGCCGCATTAGGTTATATCGGTCAGGAGGTTAAACCTATAGGTGGCGATAGGCTTCATCTTGATTATGGTCCGTGGATTATCATCATGGCTATTCCCCTGGTAACACTGGCGGCCAGGAACATCTACGTTTTCCGGAAGAGGCTAAAGACTCTAGACAATCCCATGCTCTATAATCAAATCGTCTCTCTAATCATCAGCATCTTCGTCCTGGCTATCTTTGTTTCGGCGTCCCTACTCCCCTGGGGAAGAGAGATTCCGGTCAGTCATTTCGGCAATATTCTGATTGCCTTTATCCTCAGTTACTCAACCATTCGGCATCAACTAATAGACATCAGGCTGGTCTTGCGCCGGGTTTTAAGCTGGGGGACGCTGATTATTGCCGGCGTCGGCATCTATCTGCTTTTATTCTTCCTGGTTCACTTATGGTTTGATTTTGAGCTGAGCCCGGTTATGCTGGCTACAGGGCTGGCGGGAGCTGCGGTCGTTGTTATTCTCATTTACCTGACCCAGGGAATTTTCCAGCAAAAAATAGACCAGGTCTTCTACTGGAAGACCTATGATTACCGGCAGAAACTGTCAGATTTTGCCGACAGGATACAGGATGTCTTTAACCTTAAGGAGCTGGGCGGCGAGCTGTTACCGCTGGTAATCAGGGCAATAAGCTGCCGGGGGGCATGTTTACTGTTCCCCGAAGGCGGAAGCGGAGACTTTATCCCCCAGTTTATTGAGCCCCGAGGAGAGACTAACCCCCTGAACACTCTGAGGCTAAGGCAGGATAACCCGGTTGTCCAGTATTTAAGCCAGCAGCGCCGTATGTTAACCATCCAGAATTTAGACATCCTGCCCGAATTTCGCAGCCTGTGGGAGCAGGAAAAGGGGGCGATTACCGCTGCCGATATAGAGCTATTTATGCCGGTAATAAGCCGGGATAAACTGGTAAGCATCCTGGTGTTAAGCGGCAAGCAGTCGGGCCGGTATTTGCTGGAAGACATCAGTTTGCTTGAAGATATCACCAGCCGGGTAGCGGTGAGCCTGGAAAGAGGCTACCTCTATGAAGAAGCCAGGCAGCGGGAAGAGGAGCTATTCCTGATTGGCCACCTGGCGGCAATCATGACTTCCAGCCTGGACATTAGACAGATATATGACAGCTTTATCCATGAGCTGAGGAAGGTACTTGATGTTGACTGGGCGGCAATTACCCTGGTGGAAGGTGAAGAGCTTAACCTTCTGGCCATAACTTCGGAGATAGGCTCGGCCTGGCAGACGGGAGACAGGCTGCCGCTTAAAGACACGGCCACGGAATGGGTGGTAACTAATAAAGTGCCTCTGTTGGAGCCCAATCTGCCCGAAGAAAGCCGGTTCTGGACAGGTAAATACCACATAAAGCAGGGGGTGCAGTCGCTGGTATTCCTACCCCTGATGGTGGGTGCCGAGGCTATTGGTAGCATGTGTATAGCCAGCCGCCGTCCCAACGCCTACAGCCAGAGCCAGGTACAGCTTCTCTCCCAGCTAGCTTCCCGGATTGCCATGTCCATTGAAAACGCCCGGCTCTACGCCCAGGCCGAGCAGAGAGCACGCGTCGATGAGCTTACCGGGTTATGGAACCGCCGCCATCTAATGGAGCGGATTCAGGTTGAGATTGGCCGCCACTCTCGCTACGGTGGTGCCTTCTCGCTGGTTATTCTGGACCTAGACTCCTTTAAAGCCTTCAACGATACCTACGGTCACATTGAAGGTGACCGCCTCCTCAAGCAGCTGGGCATCGTTCTGAAAAGTGCGATAAGAGATGCTGACGAGGCTTTCCGTTATGGTGGTGACGAGTTTGCCATCCTGTTGCCCCAGACCAGCATCAAGGATGCCCAAGAGGTGGCCGAGCGAGTCCGTCGCCGAATTAGCTCAGAGGTTAGAACCGGCAGCGTTGCAACGACGGCCAGCCTCGGTTTGGCTAGCTGGCCTGTAGATGGGATAGCCATAAGTGAGATTATCAGTGCCGCCGATAAGGCGCTTTATTCCGCCAAGCAGAGAGGCGGGAATCAGAGCCAGGCGGTTTTGGAGACTTTGCCGCCTTTATCGGAGCCGCCAGCCAAGTTCGAGCTTCATAGTGACAAAGGTGCTTTTAGCATCATTCATGCTCTGGCGGCGGCGGTGGATGCCAAAGACCATTATGCCCACGACCACTCGCAGAGGGTAAAGGACTATGCTATAGCTTTGAGCAAGGGTCTTGATATGGAGCCGGCAGATATAGCCCGGTTGAGCGTTTGCGCCCTGCTTCATGATATCGGCAAGCTGGGCATCAACGATGAGATACTCAATAAAGCCAGCAAGCTCAGTGCCGAGGAGTGGGAGGTAATTAAATCCCACCCTCAGATGGGAGCCGATATTGTCAGTCATATTCCCCAGCTATCGGCCTGCATGCCGGGCATTCTCTATCATCATGAGAACTATGATGGCACCGGTTATCTGCTGGGGCTAAAGGCTAAGGCTATTCCGCTGGATGCCCGCATTCTGCGGGTAGTTGATGCCTTTGCCGCTATGACCTCAGCCCGCCCTTACCGAGACGCCTTCTCTCAGGAAGAGGCGCTGGAGGAGCTAAAGAAGGGTGCCGGAAAGCAGTTTGACACGGCTCTGGTCGAATCTTTCATCTCCATAGTCAAGAACATGCCCCTGGTGACTACCAAGTAAACAGCCTTCACAAGTTTTCAAGAATTCTGGCAGCTATACTCTATACTATTGAAGCTATAGTTATTATGTGTTACACTTAGGTTGAGTTATGGTCAAGATAAAGGTATGTATAATCAGTCCCCAGTCCCTGTTTCGGCAGGGTGTACGGCACTCACTGGCGGGCATGAGTAGCATAGAGGTTATCAACGAGGCTGAAGCCAATGACGAGGCGTTATCAGCTGTGGAAAGCTCGCTTCCTGATGTCGTCATGGTGGACATTGATAATCCCTCTGATGGCGGGCTGAAGCTGGCTCGCCAGATAAGACAGCGCCTGCCCAATATCGGCGTAATCGTGCTTACCTCCACCCCAGACGATGACCAGCTGTTCCAGGCGATTAAGGCCCAGGCGGCAGCCTATTTAAGCAAGGATATTACCGC
>Ga0315548_1001971_pt1 | contig 16499 bp, 16 predicted proteins | sample SalMarSW160110MG_2_FD_202540 | JGI IMG/M metagenome (GOLD analysis project Ga0315548, IMG submission 202540) | Salt marsh sediment microbial communities from the Plum Island Ecosystem LTER, Massachusetts, United States - Salt Marsh Sediment SW1601-110 ...
CATTTACAAGATTTTTACCAGTCTCTTTTATGCAGGGATCATTGAAAACGCAGGCGTGCAGTACCAAGGAGCGCACGAGCCGATGATAACTCTTGAGGAATATGACCGAGTGCAAATGCTTCTTGGTAGAAAAGGTAAGCCAAGACCAAAACACCACGATTTTGCTTTTACTGGCTCTATCCGTTGCGGGGTATGTGGTTGTCTTTATACCGCAGAAACCAAAAAGAAACTCATTAAAAAAACTGGAGAAGTAAAGAAATACACCTATTACCACTGCACTAGGAGAACAACAAAGGTTAAGTGTAACCAGAGGAAAAATATCCCCGTTGATGATTTGGAGCTTAAAATTGAAAAAGAGATAGAAAAGTACACTATCCTACCAGAGTTCTTAGAGTGGGCACTGGAAGGTTTGAATAAGAAAAATGACACCGAAATTGAAGACAGAACAAAGGTTTACGAAATGCAACACAAAACCCTTGTTGAAACCCAAAAAGGACTCGATGAGCTAACCAGAATGAGATACCGCCAGCTTATTGACGATGAGGCTTTTATCAAAGAGAAAAACACACTCCAAAGTAAAATAACTCGATTAAAAAAATATCTACGGGAGACAGAAACACGAGCCGAGAAGTGGCTTGAGCTTACTGAAAAGACATTCGTCTTTGCTACCTATGCACGGGCGGCTTTCTTGAGAGCGGGAAAAATGGGCAAAAAAGGGTTAGAACTGAAAAAGGAAATTTTACTGGCACTTGGAAAAGTGCCGATAATAAGGGACGAAAAGCTATCTATCGACTCTAATGACTGGCTCGTTCCTATCAAAAACGAGTATCCTGACTTAGAAAAGAAATACAAAAGGTTAGAACTGCAAGAAAAGCCTGATATTAAGGCACAAACAGAGGCTCTTGACTCCATTCGTACACAGTGGCTCCCCGGATAGGACTCGAACCTACAACCTTAGAGTTAACAGCTCTCTGCTCTACCATTGAGCTACCGGGGAATATATTTTTTAATGTACTCTCTCCCTCTATAACTTTTTAATTGTTTTTCTCTTCTGAGTGCCTTTTTTCTATCTTGTTCTTCTTCTTTATATATCAATTCCCATGTTCCATCAAATCTTGATGTGTAACAGTTTTTAAATGTTTTATTATTATGTAATTTTAACCGGCAATCTAAATTATTAGTTTGCCCAATATAAATCTTTTTATGTTTTTTATTGTAAATCGCGTAAACAAACATTTCTCTGCTCTACCTCCGCCAGCTGGCGGAGAGCTACCGGGGAACGTAATCATTTGCTTTGCAAATTAAACGTTCCAACCACGTTTTCCGCCCTCTAGTCGGAATTACGTGGGGAATATTAAAGAACATCCGTATTTTATCAATTTCTTCCCTTTTTTTCTACTTCTTCAACAATCTTTCTCAAGGCCAAATGATTTTCTAGCATTTTTTCATAAGGTTCGGGAATTAACCAAATGTCTTTATCTTTAAAAAGGGAAAGAACTTGAATTAGTTCTTTTTTAGTAGGAATAATTCCTTTTCTTTTAAAATCCTTGCCTAAAATACCGCAGTGGGCGTCAGTGCCATTAAAAGGAGGAATTTTAGTGGTAACATGAATTAATCTGACGGCTGGTTTTAGTTTTTTAGCTGCTTTCATAAGATAAGCAAACAGCTTATCTCTGTCCTTGGTAATAAATTGTGACATCGTATGTTCCAAATCCAAACAAATAGGAAAACCAAGTTTGGCCAATTTAAAAAACTTTTCTGTTTCCAAGCCTTCACTTTTCTGGGGCTTTAATCTCCCTTTTTCCAAATTGGCAAAATTAGAAGGGGCATATTTAGGTACAGTTTCTATTAAAGTTAGTACTTTCTTTTTTTGAGTATATTTTTTAATCTTTTTAAGATAAAAAAGAAGTTGGTTAAGGCTTTTTTCTCTGTTAATTAAACTGTCCGGTTTTAGAACTTTAAAAGTTTTTTTGTCTAAATCTAACAAGCTTAATCTGTAGGCTTCGGGATGAAAAACAACATATTCAGCCTTGTGTTTGGAAGCAATATCAATAGTTTCTTTAATCAGCTGGTAGGTTTTTTGGGCCAAGTTTTTCTTTAAATAAAGAAAGTTAGGAAAATATTTATTGTCCACCATGGCCCAAAAATGAAGACCAAATTTGATTTTGTTTTTCTGAAGATATTTAAATAAAGGCAGGTATTGCTCCTGCCAATCCAGCCTAAACCAGACTTCGAGACAACAAGGTTTAACCTTGGCTAGAATACTTTGCCAATCTTGAGGACCAACTTTAATACCGGCTTTCATTCTAACCATATACTACATGGAGTATACGGCTTATTCAAGAAAGTCCTGAAGTTTTTTTCTTCTTGAAGGATGTTTTAGTTTACGCAAGGCCTTGGCTTCAATCTGCCTGATTCTTTCTCGGGTAACCCCAAACTCTCGGCCGACTTCTTCTAAAGTCATTGGTCTTTTACCGTTAAGACCAAAACGCATGCGCAAAACCCTGGCTTCTCTGTCTGATAAAGCGGCCAGAACCTCCTCTAGATTGTCTTTTAATAATTTTTTGGAAGCTAAATCATAAGGTCCAACCGTGGTTTCATCAGGAATAAAATCACCTAAAAAAGAGTCCTCTTCGCCGCCAATCGGTGTTTCCAAAGAAGTGGTTTTTTGGGAAACCTTCATAATCTCTCTGATTTTATCTACGGGTAAATCCATTTCTTTACCAATCTCCTGAGGTGATGGCTCTCGACCCAACTCCTGCATCAGCCGGCGGCTGATGCGAATCAATTTGTTAATCGTTTCTACCATATGAACCGGAATCCTAATGGTCCTGGCTTGATCGGCAATGGCTCGGGTAATCGCCTGTCTTATCCACCAAGTAGCGTAAGTAGAAAACTTATAACCTTTTTTCCAGTCATATTTTTCTACGGCCCTAATCAAACCTTTGTTGCCTTCTTGAATTAAATCCAAAAAGCCCATTCCCCGGCCAATATATTTTTTGGCAATAGAAACCACTAGTCTCAGATTGGAAGTAGTCAGTTTTTTCTTGGCTGACATCATCCCTTTTTCTACTTTTTGAGCCAAATCAATCTCCTCTTCTCTGGTTAAAAGTTTAATCCGACCGATTTCCTTTAAATACATCCTCACCGGGTCAGTTAATTTTCTATCTTGAAGAGTGGATAAAACCTTTAATTCTTTTTCCAGTTCGGTGGTGGCCTTTTCATCTTCAGCGATATCCTCTTCAGTAACGCTCTCAAAAACATCAATACCTAATTTATCTAACTTATCATATAAGTCATCCAGTTCATCAATCCTGACTTCGGCGGCAGGAAAAAGCTCTAAAATTTCCTCTTGGGTAACAAAGCCTTGTTTTTTGGCTTTATTGACTAGTTTTCTAGTGTTAACTGTCTTTCTTTTGGCCATATCTTAAATTATACTAAATCTTTAAGCTTTTGAGAAATCTGCGTAAATTTTAGTTTTAATTTTTCTGTTTTACTTGTTTTCTTTGATTTTTCCGCCTGGCGGATTTTTTCCACTAAACTTTTTAATTTCTCTTTTAAATATATTTTTTCCAATTCATACTTGGTTTTCTTAAATTCACGCTTAAATTTATCTTCATCGCCTAAGTCAAGTTGGAGTTCGGTTAAATAAAGTCGATCCAAGGTTTCAACTAGCTCTTCGGGCAATTTCTTGGCAAAATCATTGATTTTAAACTCCTTAGACAATTTCTTATTTTGCTCAACAAATTCTTTTAAAGTCTTGAAAATTCTTTTAATCGGATTGGATTTAAAATAGCTTAAATCTATTTCTAACAACCATGCTTCTTTTTTACCCTTCACTTGTAAAATTAAAGCCAGAAGCAATTCTTCCAATTTTTCCCGTCGGCTTTTGCTTGGTTCTTTTTCTGTCTGAGAAGGGGCTTTTTTAGTCCTGGTTGATCCTTCAATCGCCTGCTTTTTTTGCCATCGCTCCATTTCTTTAATCACCGCTTCTTCGCTGACTTTTAAAACATTGGCTAATTTTTTAATATAGAAAGCTTTAACCACCTCATTAGTAATTTTGACCCAGATAGGAATTAGCTCCTCGCTGATTTTTTTCTTGCTCTCCGCTCCTTTTTTACCCAATCTTTTAAGAGCGCTTTTTAAATAAAAATCAAAAACAGGAATGGATTTTTTAACTGATTGGTGCCAAAGTTTGGGCGAATGCTGGGCGCACTCGTCCGGGTCTTTACCATAAGCCAGTTGAATTACCCGAATATTTAAACCAGCCTCATCAGCAATTTCTATCCCTCTTCTGGCGGCGGCATCGCCAGCCAAGTCTTCATCCAAGGACAAAGCAATATTGTCTGTAAATCTTTTAATTAAATTAACTTGATTTTCTGTTAAAGCCGAACCTTTAATGGCCACTACATTTTTAACTCCAGCTTTGCAGGAAGAGATAAGATCCAGTTCGCCTTCAACGATAATGGCTAAATTTTTATTTTTAATCTGTTTGCTGGTCAGATTTAAGCCATAAAACAAATCAGATTTATGATAAAGCATTGTTTCCGGAGTATTAATGTATTTAGCTCCCTGCCTACCGGCAGGCAGGCCTTTTAGGGTTTTTTCTAAAGTCCTGCCGCTAAAACCAACCGGATTACTCCGATGATCAAATAAAGGAAAAACCACTCTGCCCCGGAAACGGTCATAGTAAGAGTTTCTGCCCTTAATAATCAAGCCGGCTTTTTCCAAGTCTATCCGTTGATAGCCTTTCTTCTTGACTAAATAGTCCTGCAAATTATTCCAGTTTTCCGGCGCATAACCAAGCTTGAAAGTCTTCATTAAACTTTTACTAATACCTCTTGCCAATAAATACCCTAAACCTCTTTTACCTACCTGATGATTAAGTAAAATATAATGATAAAACTCCGAAGCCAGATGATTTATCTGCATTAATTTTTCTTTTTCCTGATAGGTTTTTGAAGGTCTGAATCTCTGTAATTTTATTCCTGCTCGCTCAGCTAAAAACCTTAAAGCCTCACCAAATTCCATTTTTTCATATTCCATCAAAAAATTAAAAACATTGCCGGCCAGACCGCAGCCAAAACATTTAAAAATCTGTCTTTCCGGTGAAACAATAAAAGAAGGTGTCTTTTCTGAATGAAAAGGACATAGGGCCTGAAAATTCCGACCCATCTTTTTTAAAGGCACATAGGAATTGATTAACTCAACAATGTCTGTTTTGGAACGAACCTGTTCTATTTGATCCATATATCTTTCCAATCAAGCGGAGCGGACTTCGTCTCGCCGTAGCTAAGCGAAGCTCGCCTCCGCTCTGCGAGCTTCGGCGAAGCGAAGGCGGAGGAGGTGGGATTCGAACCCACGCGTGCTGACGCACACTCGCTCTCCAAGCGAGCGGAATGAACCACTATCCGACTCCTCCAATTAGATATATTATACCTTATAGTTTGGTATAATTTAACTCGTGTCTTTAACTAAGCTTAAACAAGAATTAAAATCTTTGGCTAATCCAAAACTGGCTAAAAATCTGGCTCGGTTTTTTAAAACCGGGCCAGGTGAATATGGCGAGGGAGATATTTTTTTAGGTATCAAAGTTCCTGATCAAAGAAAAGTAGCGAAAAAATATAGAGATTTATCTCTGGCTCAGGTAGAAAAACTTTTGCAAAACAAAATTCATGAATATCATTTAGTGGCTCTATTAATTCTGGTTGAAAAATATCAAAAATCTTCTCCTCAAGAGCAAAAACAGATTGTTAATCTTTATCTGAAAAACACTCAGTATATTAATAACTGGGATTTAGTTGATTTAAGTGCTCCCAAAATTGTGGGCGCTTATCTTTTGGACAAGCCTGAAAAAAGAAACCTTCTTTATAAGTTAGCTCAATCTAAAGATTTATGGAAAAAAAGAATTTCTGTTTTATCAACTTTTTCTTTTATCAAAGTTAATCAGTTTAGTGATGCTCTAAAAATATCAAAAATTCTTCTTCACGATGAGCATGATTTAATTCATAAAGCCGTGGGTTGGATGTTAAGAGAAGTAGGTAAAAAAAACCAAAAAATAGAGGAGAAGTTTCTTAAAAAACATTATCAAACTATGCCTCGAACCATGCTCAGGTATGCAATTGAAAGATTTTCTGAGAAAAAAAGAAAATTTTATTTAGGTAAATAATTGAGGCTGCTTTTTCAAATCTCGGAGTTTTGCTTGCGCTTTTTTTAAAGCCTCTTTTTCGCCTTTAAAAGCCATTAATTCCAAGGCTTCATCATCATTAAACCAACCTCCATCTTCCATTTCCCAACCATGTTTTTTCGGATCACCTGATTCATATTCTGCCAGATAAAAAGAAACTGTTTTAAATACTTTAATCTTGGAACCACCGTCTTCCTGATACTTTGCTACTCTTCTTTCAGATTTAGGCTTAACCTTTGACCTTTGACTTTTGACTTTTGACTTTTTATTAGAAATTGGGAATTGGGAATTAGAAATTTGAGGTTGAGTTTTTAAATCAGCAACGTATACATATTTCTCGACATGAATCGGTTTCTGATCTAGAAGTCTCGCCTTTACTCCCATTTCTTCCTCTGTTTCTCTGATCGCTGTCTGCCAACCTCGCTCTCCTTCTTCAATCAAACCTTTAGGCAAAACCCATTTGTGATAACCAGAATGTTTCCCAAGAAGAAATTTTAATTTCGCGTTCGCGTCTTTAATTTCGCGTTTTTCGCGTTTACATACGACGCAGCCAGCTGAAAATTCTCTTTTAAAATCCATAAGTATCCTCGGCGAGAATTGAACTCGCATTTTCAGCTCCGGAGGCTGACGCTCTATCCGTTGAGCTACGAGGACGCTCTATCTCCGGCAGAGCCGGATCACGCTCTGCGTGACATTAAGCTACAGGAGCGTTCTCGAAATATCTCTTTAACAACTTTTTTAGACTTCTTAGTCCCCAACCTGACTTTAAATATGTTTCTCTATTTTTAGCATCGATTCTATTTAAAAAAGCTTCATAAAATATTAATTTGTATGGCTTAAAGGGTTTCGTGGCTTTGTTTTTCCCTTGATTATGTTCTTTTAATCTCTTTTGTAAATCTTCTGTATATCCTATGTATAACTTCTTATCTTTCAAAGATTGTAGAACGTAAATGTAATAAAACAAGTGGCGAAACGTAATAAATTTTCTTCGAAAATTTAAACGTTTCAGCAACGTTTAATTTTGTAAAGCAAAATTATTACGTTGCGGAGGAGACAGGATTTGAACCTGTGTGTCCTAAAAAGGACCGTCGGTTTTCGAAACCGCGCCAATAGGCCGCTCTGGCACCCCTCCAAATTCTTAATTCTATCCGCCAGCTGGCGGACTAAATTCTTTTGGTGTGCCCGGCGTGAGTCGAACACGCAGTCCTCAGATCCGCAATCTGATGCTTTATCCATTAAGCTACGGGCACTCTTTAACTTTCTAAAGGCACTTTTTCCTGAAGCCATTGAGCTGCTTTATCCAGAGATGTTTTCTTGGGTTTTTCAAAAAGAAGATATTTTTCCATCACCTTTTTTACTTCATCCTGTTTTTTGTCTTTTAAAAGCAACTGTAATTGTCTGGGAAAAACCAAGGCAGTTTCTACATGTAAAATCTCAGAGCCCCACTTTTGAGAAAACCAAAAACGGGTAAAGAACTGCCATTTGTAAAATTTTTCTCCAGTTTTAACACCTCTGGTGGTGATTTTATGTTCTATTTCCTCTGGCGGCACCGTCGCTAAAACATAAGAAACAAACATAAAAGCAATAATTACCCCAATCAAAAGCCATTCTTTGATAAAAAACAAAATCACTACCAATAAAAAAACAATTGCGGCCACGGTGCTAAAGAATTCCTTGCTTCTCTTCTTAAAAGGTCTGGCTGGGGCTTTCCAGACTAGTAAATCTTTGACTGGGGCTGTTACCACCGTTACCTCAGAAGGCTTTTTAGCTCCTCTTGTTAAAGTGCTTTTTAGTGCAGGCATGCTTCTTTACCCGCCAAAGCATCTTGAATGGAACACTCCGATGGACATCGGAGAGTAAAATTTCAAGAGTGGAGGCGGGCCTCCTCTTCGGTCAAAATAAATTTTTATTTATAACCTATTTTATCAATAATTACGCTTCTGTTCCAGCGAAAGCTGACTTCGTCTCGCCCTAGCTGAGCGAAGCAAAAGCGGAGAGGGTGGGATTCGAACCCACGATGATCTTGCGACCATACTGGTTTTCAAGACCAGCACATTCATCCACTCTGTCACCTCTCCATGGTTTTTCCACCAAAAGATCTGCTCCGCAGATCATTGAGGTGGACCCGCCTGAATTTGCTTTAGCAATTTCGGCTGGGCAAAACCGGGCCGTTTAGCCACTCCGGCGCCCTTCCATAAAAGAATTATATCATCTCTTGCGTCCGGTATAAAACAGAGCTAAAATTAGTTTTTATGAAAGCAAAGCATCTTATCTTGGCCGGTACTTTTGATCATTTTCATTTAGGTCATCAGGAATTTATTAAAAACGCCCTTAATCAGGCAGATCATGCTTTTTGCGGCGTCGCTACCAAATGGGATAAGAAAAATAAATCTTTTTTCCAAACAATTCAATCTTTTAAAAAACGATTCAAAACCTTAAAAAAATTTTTGGTCCAAAATCGACTTTTTAAAAAAGCCGCTATTTTTCCTTTAAAAAATCCTTTTGCGCCCGCAGACTCAAGTTCAACCATTGACACGATTGCCGTTACTTCAGAAACCATTTCCGGAGCAATAGCAGTTAACCAGAAAAGAAAAATTAAAGGCCTCAAACCTTTGTCAATTTTATCAGTTGACCTAATTAAGGCTAACGACCAAAAAAAAATTTCTTCTACCAGAATCAGGTTGGGTGAAATCAATCGTCAAGGCCTAGTTTACCAGCAAATTTTACCTCATCATCAAACCCTTTACTTACCTCAAAACCAACGTCAATATTTCAAAAAACCAATGGGTAAACTAATAAAAGGTTCAAAAAATAATGCTACCTGGGCCAGCCTTAAGGCGATTCAAAATCTTAAGTTAAACAGAAAACAAACTCCTCTTATTATCACCGTCGGTGACATCAGCACTCAAGCATTTTTACTTAATAAAATTCCTATTGATCTGGCCATTTTTGACCTCCGTTGCCAGCGAAAACCAATCAATTTTAATCTTCATCATCAACTTAAAAATCAGGCGGATTTTTATCGTCTGGTAAAAAATGACCCTGGCACGATTTCTTCAATGAGTTTAAACAGTTTTAAAAAAGCTATTCCTCAAATTTTAGTCGCCAAACAAAAAGGAATTATTCAGGTCAAAGGCGAAGAAGATTTATTGGCTTTACCGGCGGTTTTACTCTCTCCTCTGAAAACATTGGTCTTTTACGGCCAACCCCATCAAGGCCTAGTGCAAATAAAGGTTACAGAAAAAGCTAAGAAAAAAGCTCTTAATTTACTCAAGAAGTTTTCTTCTTAAAAAATTATCTAGCCAGGGTCAAACCCCAAACTTTTTTAATGCCTTTGCTTTTTAGTAATTTGGCGCATTCTTTCATGGTGGCGCCAGTGGTCCAGACGTCGTCGAAGAGAATGATTGATCCGCCAGCCGGCGGATGATTAATAGCTAATGATTGATGATTTATTTTAAAGGCGCCTTTAATATTTTTAATCCGTTTCTCTTTTTTAAATTTTATCTGAGGACGGGTATATTTTTTACGAATTAATAAATCAGGAAGAAAACCAATATCTAATTTTTCAGCTATCATTTGCCCTAATAACTCTGCTTGGTTAAACCCCCGCCAATTCCGGCGCCACCAATGTAAAGGCACAGGCACTAAGCAGACATTTTTCTGAAGAACAAATTTAGTCAAGGCTTTGTCTTCTCCGCAAAAACTTAAAAACATCTCTAAAATCGTCTCGGACAAATCCGTGGCAAAATGATATTTTAGCTTGGTAATTATTTCTTTAACTATTCCTTGGTAAACAAAAATAGAGGTTAAGCCTTCCAAACCCCAGGCCTGACGGCAAGAAAAATGAGTTTGGCCATAAATCGCTCCCTGGCTACAATAAGGACAAATAGGTTTATCAATGGTCCTTAAAAAATTAACACAATCAGGACAAAGATATTCTCCCCAAGAACCACAACCAACACAAGTGCGGGGAAAAATAAAGTCTATCAAGGCTTGAAACATCAGATTAATTATAGTATAATCAGGCCTAATTTAGGTAAGGAAAAGATGAAAATAACTGTAAGAGGCCCTTTTTCTGGAGTTGTAAGGGAAGTTGTTTTAGCTCAACCAGATAGACTTCCGGAGCAAGTTATTTTAACTGAATTTTCAGAAGGTGTTGGTGGTGGAAGTACATTAAGAATAAGACCGTCAGCAAATGGAGGAGAAGTTTTGGTTAGACTATATGACGATGGAAAAACTTTTCTAAATGGTAGCTTAATTGATTTTACTGCCTCGCCATGGAGCATTGAGGGTCCCGATTGGTTTGATAAACTTGTGGTAAGAAGAGGGTGGCAATTAGTAGAATCAATAGTAGAATAAACATTGTTGGGGATGATTTGATTCGACGGAATTATGCTCTTTAAAATCTGCAAGCCGACTTTGATTCATAGTCGAAAACAGAATCAAACAATAACTGTCAAGAACAAACTTGTCAGCATGCTAGCCAAACTTCTACCTTCTGATGAAGGTGGAGTTGGCTACGCTCCAGCTTTAGCTTACGCTTAAGTTGGCATTCTAGGTCGTCTTCCCTAGGGGATTGCTTAGGGTGAAAACCTACTTAGGGCATCACTCCGACTTTGGCCAACATCGGAGGGAGTTTTAGGCCAAAATTTTTTAAGCTTGTAGACTGATTTTAAGGAGTTTTTCCGGACAGGAGTTCATTGCTCCTCATCTCCACCCTTCCCCCGCCGAATCGGTGGGCTCAGGGTAAACTTTTCAGCTCTCTGGCCATTTCTCTTTCTATATCTCTTTTTTTAATGGCTTCTTTTTTCTGCCATCTTTTTTTACCTTTAGCCAAAGCTATCTCTAGTTTGATAACTCCTTTTTTGAGATAACAAGCCGTTGGAATCAAACTCAAATTTTTAGCTTCCATTTTTTTACTTAAACTGAGAATTTCTTTTTTATGAAGTAAAAGTTTGCGTGTCCGCGTCGGATCATAGTTTCTATTGTCCGCAAAAGGATAAGGAGAAATATTAGCATTAATCAGCCAAACTTCCTGATTGGGATCAATTCTGACATAAGCGTCATTGAGGTTAATTTTGCCTTGTTTAATACTTTTTACTTCAGGCCCGCTAAGAGCAATCCCGGCTTCTATTTTTTCCAGGAATTCGTAATTAAATCTGGCTTTACGGTTAATAATCCTCACTTAATAAACTCCAAATAACAAGCACCAAATGTCAAATCACCGCCTTTGGCGGGATCCCGTCAAAATGCGGGATAAATTCAAAGCTCCAAATTCCAAATTAAAAACGTTTTGAATATTTGAAAATTAGAATTTTGATATTGTTTGGGATTTGTAATTTGTGATTTGCTTATTGATTAGAAATTTAATCCCTTAAGGGGATTTGATATATTCTTTCTCCAGTCAACAAAAGTATCTTGCCTTCTTTTTCAGAAGCAAATAAATCTAAAGCACCGGCAAGGCCCGGCCAAAAATACTGAGCTTGGTACTCACCGGTTTCTTTATTAATTAAAACTATGCGGGTGTTTTTCCGGTCTAAAATATATAAATTATTTAATTCAGAATCAGTATAAATTATTGCCGGTTCCTCAAAATCTTTATCTAGACCGGAAGCAGAAAATGCGTCTTTTATTCCTCGAGTAAACTTAACAATGGTGCCGTCAGAAAAAAGCACCCAAACCGAACCATCAATGGCCATACTCATCCCTCCCTGAAAATTCAAGCTCTCTGCCTTTAAATAGTCCTGGGCTGAAGTAAGACCGGTATCGCTTTTAAGGTATTTAAGGATTTTGCCTTTACCTACATCCAAAAGATAGGCGTTACCGGAAAAAGCAACCAGGTCAACAATTTCTCCCCATTCCTCGGCTTCCCTTTCGTCAATTACCTCACCTTTGGCCGCGTCCAAAACTATTAATTTATCAGCTTTGAGAATAAAAATCCTAGCTTGACTAAAACCTATTTTAAGCGACTGGCTTAATTTTTCTCCTCCGGCAGAAACCTTAGCCGCCTTAGTTTCTACTTCTACCTCTAAAACAGTATTTTTTTCTTTATCCAGAACTTGCAAAACCCCTTCTTCTGCTCCCCAATCAGTGCCTTTGAAGCCTTCTTTGACCAAACCCAAATCTAAGAAAACCTCAGCTGATTCCAGTTTGTATTCTCTGGCCACTTCTTCTAATTTTTCTTTCACCTTACGCAAGAGTTCTTCAACTATCTCTGCTTCTTTTTTAGATTTGGTCTCTGTTTGGGAAAGCATCTCATTGGCTTCATTTAAAAGCGAACGGCTTCTTAAAGGATTAATCTCATTTAAAGAAACCGCCTGGTCATATTTATATTCCGCTTCGCTGATTATTTGCTTCAGGTCTTCAGATTCCTGCAGTACCAGCTTTTTCCTACTGCCCAGAATTACACTCATTATTAAAAGAACAATCAAAACAAAAGCCACCGTCAAAGTCGTTCTCTTGGCTCGTTTCTGCCTTTCTTGGTTTTTAAGAAAAACGCTTGGTTGTTTTTTAAAATCTCTAATAAACTTTTGAATGAGTGAAGGGAGGTTTTTAATCAGTAAAAATAACGGTTTTAAGAAATTTTTCCTTGGTTTTTCCTGTTTCGGAGGAGAAACTTCCAACTCTGGCTTCTCTTCTATCTTTTTTTCTTCCAACAAGGATTTTTTAAGCTCTACCTTAAAAATTACTGCGGCTGTCTGGCTATTTTCCTCCTGAGCGTGAACTAGAGCGGCTAAAGAATCTACTATTTCTGTTAACTGACCGCCAGTTAAAGTTGATTGCAAATCCTCTTTGGAAACAGTTTCGAAAAACTGACTGGTACCCAAAACCAATAAATCATTATCTTTTAAAAAACCAGAGGCAGTTTTAATCTCTTCGCTTGATTTTTGAAGAATGGCTACCAGCTGACCTTCTCTTAGAATCATTATTTTACCTTGTCCGAAAAGAACAAAATAACCAACCAGTTGGTCTTCTTTTTTGATGACTACTGCCGCGGCAATCTCTAAAACTACCTGTTCGGAAAATTCAGTTAAAAGCTTTTGGGCCGCCAGTTTCAACCTTTTCAATAAGTCTTCTTCTGAAGAAGAGTAATAAATCTCATGAAAACGGGAAATTATTTCTTTGCCAAAAGAGGTAACTTCTATTCTTTCTTGTTTCGCTTTTAAACTCAGACTCGTGAGGAGGTCGCCATATTTGAGTTTTTTTTGCTTGTCTTCGGGTAAAAAAATATGGTCTTGAGCCCAATGAGTTCCATCGGCAGCACCGACGACTTTTTCAGTAATTAAGTGGTAGGCAGACAAATTCCCTCCGGTCAAATTAAAAATTAAAAATGCAAAGTTCAAAAAAAATTAAAATACAAGTCATTCTTAATGCAATTATAAAACTATCAGCGCTAAAATAAAAACTAAAATCGCAAAACCAAAATGCAGCCAACTGATAATCTTAATCGGTAAATTAAAAACACTTTTTAAAGTTCGATTCATTAAACTAACTTCTTTGATGACTAAAAAAGTAAAAACTATGTAAAAAGCTAAAGCCGCTAAAACCAAAAGCTTGGCTATCTGCCAAATATCAAGGATTAAAATCACTTTAATTAAATCATCTATAGGCATTATCTCACCCTGCCTTCAATTTTTTCTTGCTCTTCTTGTAATATTAATTGGTTAATAACTTTAACCACCTCAGCTGGGTGGGGTACGGCTTCGAATTCAACCGTTAATTTTTCTGCCGCCGTTTGAATCAAAACATCGCCATAATCAAAAATCGACCTAAACAGACCTCCACCTCTATAAGTAACATCCTGAATATTCTCAATTTTGCTTTGAGATATTTCTCGGTATACCAAAGAAAAGAAATCAACATCAATCACTCTTTCATCAGTAATAATAAAAACATTAAAAAACCAAGATAAAAAGCGGTCAAAAACAAAGCCTAAAATCATCAGATACCAAATCAGAATAGATACTAACCGGAAACGAATAGGCATAAAATCTAATAAAGGAAGGTGAGTTAAAAATAAAGGGAATAAAGCGGCCAGAAGAGTTAAACCCAGCCAAGAAAAATTGGTCGCCCAGTGTCGGCGCAAAAGCAAAACAATTTTTTCTTCCTTTTCCTGAGTTTCAAACTTAATTTTTTTAGGCAAGGCCACAAACGCACCTAGGGGATAGGTACCAGGCTTAACTCCTTTTTGGGCTAAAGAGTCAACTAAAAGTTTAAAACTGGAGGTTTCCTTCTCAGATTCTTTTTTTCGGCCAGAGGCCGATCGTCCTTTGGACGATTTTGGTTTAGGAGCAATGTAAATATCAGGCAAATTAGTTCCTGGTTCAACAAGTTATGAGTTATAAGTAATTATTTTTACTACAAATTATGTTAACTAATTGTAGTTTACTATTAACTTGATGAACTTGATGAACTCTTGAGCCTGCCTGCCGGCAGGCAGGCTTATTTCTTATTCCTATTTATTTCTTCTCTACATTATACAGCGGCCCCACAATTTGGATATTAGCCGGAGCTCGCAAATTAAACCAATCTTTAAATTCATTACCGCTAAAAGTTGCACCATTAATACTAATTTGAGTAGTTTTGCCGCTACCCCAATCAACTCCTGTGATTGAAACTGAGTTGGCGCTTGAAATAGGCGAACCACCCCGAGAGGAAAGTTCTTGTCTCACTTTATCGGCATCCCAAGTTTCAACTCCCTCGGGATTAGGTTTATCAACCTGGTATAAATGTTTTTTATCTACATCTGAATACCTGGCTAACATAATCACGTTGGCAATATCAGCCACTTCGCTTGCTTTCAGCCAGGCTGATTTACCATACTCACTTCTCCAACCCTGAGCGGCGTAAAAGCAAGGCGAATCTTTGTCATAAGAACTGGCTTGTAAATTACTAAAACTAGCTACATTAGCGCTCGTATCTCTCAGGTTTTTAGTATAAGCGGTTCCTCCTCCCCAAACTTCGCCAGAAGTAAAAGTATAACCACCGTCAGTTGAAGAATACCAAGCTTTAATCGGTTGACCACCAGAAACCATTACCTGACCTGCTGTTTGTATCACTGCCTGCTCCCAGTTACCTCCTTTATTGCCGCCTTTATAAACTTGACAAGCCTGAGTAGTACAAATTTCTCCTTGACCATTATTGGTATAAGCTAGAGCATAAGAGCGAGCGGCTACTGCTTGAGCCTTGAGGGCAGCCATAGCTCCTTCATTTCCCCAAGAATCAGGCACTTCATAAATTCCCAGCATATATTGCTCTAAAGACATTGGGGGATACCCCTGAACCTTAATATCAATGTTAGGTCTACTCTCAATACTGGCATTAAAATATGCTTGAAGAATTTGCTCATAAGTCTGACCTTCTTTGGCTCTGCCATAAGCGCCGTACTGGTTCATCCCTACCCGATGAGGAATGCCGTAAGTATAAAAAGCAAAAGCAGGGCTAAAACCAGGATCTATCTTACGGTCATCCGTGCAGTATAAGGGTCCAGCACCTAGACTGGTAGGTAAATTCAAACTCCCTAGTTTTTGAGCAATAATTTGCTGTTGTTTGGCGGTCAATTGGGCAATTTTACTGCTCAGCTCTTGTTGATAATCTTTGGCTCCTTTAACTTCTTTGCGGAAAAATTCTGCCTGCTCATCAGTCTTTTTCTGCAGTTCAGCCAGCTTTATTTTATCCGCCTCTACTCTTTTTTTATCGTTTTCTAAAGTCAAAATGTCTTGACTGATTTGTTTAATGGCATTTTTATCTTCGTCTGCCAGCATCTGCCGGTAAGTCAAACCCTTAACTATGGTTGAAGCGGTCTGGGAAGAAAGGAGAGTCATAAACTTGGGCGGCCCAAAAAGACTTTTATAATAGCTTTCTACTCTTTCAGCCAAAATCACATATTGGCGTTCAAAATCTTTTTCTCTTTGAACAATGCTGGTTTCTAAGGCTTGAATGTCTGCTTCCGCTTTTTTTAAACTATTTTGAATACCCTCAATTTTTTCTTCCAATCGATCCAGTTCTTTTTCCAAAGGAGCGGTGGCTTCAATGCTTTGCTGTCTGGCTTTTTCCAATTCCGCAATCTGTTTCTCTATTTCCTCTAGCTCATCCGCATGAACTTTGGAAACTTGAAACCTGAAGCTTGAAAAACAGGCAATTAAAAACAATAAAACTATTAACCAATAAAATAATCTCTTAAGAAAGATTCTCATTATCCTTATTATAGCATTAGTTTTAACTTAGTAACCTGCCACCAGCAGGTAGATTCGCCAAACCTATTTCTCATTTCTTTGAAATCTGCTATGATTAAATTAATGAAAAAAGCTCT
>Ga0315548_1001972_pt1 | contig 16496 bp, 20 predicted proteins | sample SalMarSW160110MG_2_FD_202540 | JGI IMG/M metagenome (GOLD analysis project Ga0315548, IMG submission 202540) | Salt marsh sediment microbial communities from the Plum Island Ecosystem LTER, Massachusetts, United States - Salt Marsh Sediment SW1601-110 ...
AGCCTGACGAACCCGACCAAGATCAACAAGGTCACGGTGGAGGCGTTGCAGGAACTCAATGATGGTGATGAGATCGTCATGGGTGCGATAAAGCTGAAGTTCAACCTGCTGTAATCCGATCTGGAGCCGGCGCGTAGTATGGCATAAGCGACCCTCTGTGTCATCAGTTCACAGAATGGGGGGCTTACAGGAATTCGCGAGACGGCATGGATAAATCAACTCCCTCCCATGATGAGGGGGGTAAGTTTACTGGGCACCCACTTGCTAAAAGGATTGCCGTCATGGTCAGATCAATGCGAGATGCATCCCTCACGATCCAAGGTAGGTTCGTTGCGGGCCTCGTAAGCCTCTTATGTGTACTCATGCCATCTGCCGCTCTTGCCGGGGCGGTCCTTACCCTCAACCAGATCAACATCGAGCAATTCCCGGAAATCCGGATCTATATCACGGCCGCTGATGAGCGGGGCACCCCTCTCAAAGGGCTAACCGCCTCGAACTTCAGCGTTCAGGAGGACGGCGCGACCGCACAGGTGAAGCGTGTCTTGCCATTAGAGCAGGGAGAGGAACCCATCTCGGTGATCCTGGCCATCGACAGGAGCGGGAGCATGAAAGGCAAGCCCATACGGGATGCGCGGCAGGCGGCTGTTAATTTCGTCGGGGAGATGCGAGGGATTGACCGGGTGGGGGTTGTCAGCTTTGATGATCATGTGGCCGTCATTTCCCGCCTGAGCTCAGACAAGGGGGCTCTTGGGAAGGCCATTGAGAAGATCACCGTGGGGGGGGATACCGCCCTCAATGATGCCATCGTGAAAGCCCTCGGATTGCTTTCCCCGTTTACGGGGAGGAGGGCGGTGGTAGTCCTGACCGATGGGAAGGAGAACAGGAGCACGGCCACCAGAAAGGTGGCGATTGACAAGGCAATAGAGATCGGCGTTCCGGTGATAACCGTCGGCCTGGGGGAAGAGGTGGACGCAACTGCCCTTGAGGCCATAGCGGGGAGGACCGGAGGGAGCGCCTTTTTCGCTCAAGAGTCGGGGGAGCTGCCCAACCTGTACCGCGCCATTGCAAGGCAGTTGATCAATCAATACCGGGTTACCCTGCAGTCTGGAAAATCCCTGGACAGCGGCTGGCATCGACTCCGGGTTCAATTGAAGGCCTCAAAAGGAAAGGCTGAGGTGGAACGGCTCTATTTAGCGACCCTCAAGCCGAGCATGGGAACCGGCGCGCTGGAGGCCTACCGTAAGAAGAACGAGCGCTATTATGTTGCCGCGATCATCCTCATCTCTGTGGCGATGCTCCTTGTCGCGGCGATCATTGTCATTGCTGTTGTGCGCTCTCAAAAGACAAAGGGTGGCAGGAGATCCTCTTAGCAGCCATCATTATTATCTTATCAATGCACGGCTACTTGTTCCAAGTAAGCACCAGTCTTTATCATTACTTTTTTATGCTTATGTGCAACAATGCTGTTTTCACCATATAAGAGGTGTTGAACATGGATATATCCATCGGTTCGAAGACAGATATCGGTTGTGTGCGGGAGGCGAACGAGGATAGCTTGTATATTGAGCTTCCCTCTGAGGCAGAGGCATCATCCGAGAGGTATACCCTGCTCCTCGTAGCCGATGGGATGGGCGGACAGGTAGCAGGCAAAGAGGCCAGCGAGACAGCGGTTGATATAATCAAAACTCGCTTTGCCGATACAGCGAAGGCCGAGATGTCCGTCGAAGCTATAAAGGAATTTATCCTTGCTTCTTTTCACGAGGCCAACCGGGCGGTTTTTGAGAGGGGAAAACAAAAAGCAGTAGAGATGGGGACGACGCTCACCGCGGCTTTTATCGATGGGAACAAGGCCTATCTCGGTCACGTGGGGGACAGCCGGGCCTACCATCTTCGGGGGAGGGAAATCAAGCAGGTGACCGAGGATCATACCCTTGCCGAAGACATGGTGAAGCAAGGCAAGGCCACCCGGGAAGAGGTGAGCACTTCTCCCATGCGTAGCATGCTCACCAGGTCCATCGGGACCAAGGAGGAGGTGGCAATTGATCCGCCCCTCGGAATAGAACTGGAGGAGGGGGATGTCCTCGTGTTGTGTACCGATGGCCTGACAAACCTGGTAAAGGAGCGTGAGATTCTCTCCACGGTACACAACACCCCAAATGTCCAGAAGGCGTGCGCAAAGCTGGTTGATATGGCTCGCAAACGGGGTGGGGACGACAACATCACGGTGCTGGCCGCTGAATTCGGCGCGCTACAGCGCATCACGGGGTTGGGGACCAGAGCAAAGACGGTATCAGTACAGTCAGCGCAGCCGGGGAAGGAGAAAAAGAAGAGGGGGGTGCTCATTGCTTCTATTGGTATTCTGGTAGCCATATTCATATTTTTGGCCTATCTTTTTGTTTCTTATTATAGAGAGCAAGAGGGGTTCTATAAGAGACCCACGATGGAGGAGAAAACCGACGTGGAGGATGCGTCATCACCGTGAATGGGGCATGGGAAAACAAGCCGATCTACGTCAGGGGCGTTCGTTTTAAAGAGACCGTTTTGTATTGCTTGGTAATAGGGTCCCTTGTCTTTTGCTGCGCCCTGCAGGCCCGTGCCGGTGCCAAGGGAGAAGTTACCTCCGTTGATAAGGGATATGTGCAGATGGATATCGGATCTGAGCATGGGGTTAAGGTAGGTGATACCGGGAAGGTGTATTATACGGTCCTCATCGGCGAAGAGAAAGAATCCAGGTCCATATATGTAGCGAGCTTTACCATAACACGCACCTCTAAAGAATCCGCAGTAGCAAATATCCAAGAGGCACAGGGACAGGTAATGGTCGGATATCTGGTAGAGATAACCGGAGAAACAATACAAGCGCAGAAAAAAGAACCTCCAGCAAAGGTGGCCAAGAGTAAAAAGGTGGTACAGTCTTCGTTGAAGCCGGGGCAGATCTGGAGAGATCCTTTTCTCAGGATGAGTTTCGTCTGGGTGCCGGGGGGATGTTTTGAGATGGGGTGCGGGGATTGGTCCGAAGATTGCGATAATAGTGAGAAGCCCCTCCACAAGGTCTGCGTAAACGGCTTCTGGATGGCGAGACATGAGGTGACTCAGGGGCAGTGGGAGCGCATCATGGGGTACAACCCTTCTGGTTTTAAGGGGTGTGGATCGCTGTGCCCTGTTGAAAAGGTCTCATGGCACGAGGCCCTGGAGTTTGCGAGTATGTTGACCCAGAAGACGGGATACACCTTTCGGCTCCCCACAGAGGCGGAGTGGGAGTACGCCTGTAGGAGCGGCGGGAAGAAACAAGAATACGCCGGGGGAGGAAGCCTGGAAGCAGCAGCGTGGTACAAAAGTAATGCAGGAGGAGGTCCCCATACCGTGGGGCGCAAGCAGCCCAATGGCCTCGGCATATACGACATGTCGGGGAATGTATGGGAGTGGTGTCTCGATATCTCCGACAAGAAGGCCTATTCAAAGGCCCAAGGTACGCTCGGCAATCCCGTTTTTGTCGGCGACCAATATGCGGATCTATATGGGGAGGACTACGATAAAATCCTGCGCGCCCTCAAAGACGCTTCAGGTTATAGGATCGTGCGGGGGGGGAGCTGGGGCAATGCGGCCTATCGCCTGCGCTGCTCCGCTCGCATCAAGGGCAGACCAGGCAGCCGCCGTGATTGGCTCGGTTTTAGGCTGGTGAGGGAGTTGAAAAGGAAGTGATGGACTGGCGGAGACATCTTTATAATGGTTTAAACGGGGCGTCAGTTTCACGTATCGCATATAAGCCGAGCAAACAAGAAAGATACAAGTGAAAGCGATAATTTTAAATGGGGCACGTAACAATGACAACGCATTGGACAGCATCCATGACATCATCGTTGATGAACTCACTGATATCGGATGGGAGGTCGCATCATATGCTCTTCGCGAGTACACGATTGGCCACTGTGTGGGCTGCTTTGGGTGTTGGATAAAAACTCCCGGTATCTGCAGGTTTAATGATGATGCACGTGAAATAGCGAGGCAGTTCATTCAAAGCGATTTGTCCGTTTTATATACACCAGTGACCTTTGGCGGTTACTCTGCGGAGCTTAAGAAGGCGTTAGATCGTGCCCTTCTGTGTCTGGTTTCTCCCTTCTTTATGAAAATCAATGGAGAGGTACATCATAAGCCACGATATGTGCGATACCCTCGTCTGATGGGCGTCGGCGTCCTGCCCCACGCAGACAAGGAGAGTGAGAAGATATTCAAGACAGTAGTTAAGCGCAATGCACTTAATTTGCACGTTCCTGCTCATATCGCTGGCGTGATCTTAAGCGACCAGGGGACGGGGAAAAGTCGAAAGCACATTAAATCACTGCTCACCGCGATAGGGGTAGGATAATGGTTTCAAAAAAACAAGTTCTCCTGCTCGTTGGAAGCGCCAAGGAAAATCCCAGCACGTCGGAATCACTTGGCACCTACCTCCTCGAACAGCTCCGCACGGAGGGTTTTTCAACAGAAACGCTTTTTATCCATAAGGTACTGCAATCGGACAAGGGCAGACGGAGACTATTGGAAGCCACCAGTCAGGCTGACATCATAGTCATAGCGTGCCCTCTTTACGTAGATAGCGTCCCCTATGTGGTCACCAGGGCCATGGAGCTTATCTCCAATGATCGTCAGAAAAGAAAAGATCTGCCGGGACAGAGGCTGCTGGGTATCGTGAATTGCGGCTTTCCTGAGGCGCATCAGAACGATACGGCGCTTGCCATGTTGCGTCAATTCGCGCGGGAGGCGGGTTTCCAATGGGCCGGAGGTCTTGCACTCGGTGCGGGAGAAGCCATAGGCGGCAGACCGTTGCTCAAGGTGAAAGGTATGGCGCGAACCGTGATCAAAGGACTTGATCTGCTTGCAGATGCCCTTGCTGCCGGCACCCCAGTACCGCAAGAAGCAGTAAAAAAGATGGCAAAACTTTTTGTACCCAACTGGCTGTATATGTTGTTTGGGAATATGAGTTGGAAAAGACAAGCAATGAAGAATGGGGTATATAGAAAACTTCGTGACCGTCCCTATGAGGCTGCATAAATCCGATGCTCACAACGAGGGGAGACGGAGGAGACATGGACTTTAAGAAAAAAATAACGCTTGGCAGGACAGGATTGAAGGTAGCCAGGCTGGGGATCTCCTCAAGTTTCGGGGCGCCTGCCGCGGCCTTTGAGGAGGCCTTTGAGCGGGGCTGCAATTACTTCACCTGGGGGACGTTCATCAAGGGCCGGTCCTCAACCATGGGAGAGGCGATCAGGAACATCGTCAAAAAAGGCCAAAGAGAGGACCTTGTTATCGCCATGTTGAGCTACGCGCACAGCGCCTTTTTGACTGAGCGGTTTTTCCTGCGCGGGCTGCGGGATCTGGGTATCGAATACGCGGACGTCCTTATATTGGGCTATTATCCCCGGCGGCCCAGTCAGCGGGTTATTGACGGCGTCCTGAGGTTGCAGGAACAGGGAATGACGCGTTTTATCGGACTCACCAGCCACAACAGAAAGGTCTTTCCCCAACTTCACAAAGAGGGGCTCTTTGACTGCTTTCACATCCGCTACAACGCGGCCCACCGGGGCGCGGAAGAGGAGACCTTTCCCTATCTTAAAGGCAAAGACCGGCCAGGGGTCGTCTCCTTCACTGCCACGGCGTGGAAGAGGCTCCTCAACCCCAAGAAGATGCCGCCTGGCGAGACACCCCCCACGGCTGTTGATTGCTACCGGTTCGTCCTGTCCAACCCTGCGGTGGATGTGTGCATGATGGGCGCGCGAAGCATCGAACAGATGAGAGAGAACCTGAAGACTCTTGATCAAAGCCCCATGACAAAAGCGGAATTGACCCACATGCGAAAGATTGGTGATTATATCCACCGGTAGGGAGGCCAGTATATGGCATACAATGAGGCGATTGGAGACCGTATTAAAAAGGTCGTATCCAATTGGGAACATACCGATGCGAAGAAGATGTTTGGCGGCATCTGCCACCTGTTACACGGCAACATGTTCTGCGGGGTGTACAAGGATTTCCTCATCCTCCGCCTGGGGGAAGAGAAGGCCCAAAAAGCCCTCGAATCACCCTTAGTGAAGCCCTTTGATATCACAGGGAGGGTGATGAAGGGATGGGTGATGGTGGAAGACAAGGGATTCAGCATTGATAAGGAATTAGAGGCCTGGCTGCACTAGGCAAGGGAGTTTGTAGAGACATTGCCAGCGAAGTGACGTAATCCGGTTTTCTTACTTCAGAGACAAAAAAGGGGGTAACCTACGTGGTTAACCTCTTGTCATTTCTGAAGGCTGTGACCTTCCCCGCCCCATCAGTCTGGGCGGGATGCTTTAGCCAGGGATTCAAGGAATTGTCTGGCACCGCGTTTCTTGATCGCGTATTCTCTCTTCATAGCACTGGATCTATCAGGGTGTTCCTCTTTATAGACTAATTCCCACGGTCTTTTTTGTTTTGTGTATTGGGTTCCTACCTGGTTGTGATGTTTTAGTCTGGCATCTCCGTCTTTGAGGCTCCTGAGGATATAAACAAAAACCGGCATACCCAAATATAAAGGGGGTTGACCAATTTGGTCAACCCCCTTATGTTTTCTGGCGGGAGCGACGAGACTTGCCCCGAGGTCCCGCATACATGCGGGGAACTGGCGATCTTCCCGTCATGATTGATGGGACGTTCTATGCAATTATCGTACATCGTAAAAGGGATACCCTTCTTAGGGTACCCCCTTTTTTTCTTGGCGGGAGCGATGGGATTCGAACCCACGACCTCCGGCGTGACAGGCCGGCGTTCTAAACCAGCTGAACTACGCCCCCAAGAAAAGCTACGCTTTTACCATTAGCTTATAGCCACTAGCTATTATGTGGCCTTTAGCTGTATCGTTCGCTATAAGCTACCCGCCACTAGCTACTAGTAAATGACCTCTAGTCATTTCTTCGGCATTACAATTGGCTCTTAGCCTGTAGCTATTAGCTCAAAACCTTCCGCTTTAATCATTAGCTCCAAGCTACTAGCTACTAGCTACTGGTGAAATGACGCTTCGTCATTTCTTTGGTGGGCGGAACAGGGTTTGAACCTGTGACCTTCGGCTTGTAAGGCCGACGCTCCCCCAGCTGAGCTATCCGCCCCTGAAACTCCGCAATATTAAGGTAAAAAGGCCGTTGTGTCAATGCGCCCTAGGCCACCTCGGCCTCCTCCTTTTCTTCATAGACGAGGATGGCCCCCTCCCCTTTTGCGATCACCTCATCATTGATCAAGCACTCACTTACATTACCCTTGGAGGGTATCTCGTACATGATGTCCAGCATGATGTTCTCTAAGATGGACTGAAGCCCCCTGGCCCCTGATTTCCTCTTGAGGGCCTCCCGTGCCACGGCGTTCAGGGCCCCCTCGGTAAAATCAAGTGTTACATTCTCCATCTCAAAGAGCTTTTTGTACTGTTTGACCAGGGCGTTTTTCGGTTTTTTCAAGATCTCGACCAGGGCCAGCTCATCCAGTTCATTGAGCGTAGCGATGACAGGCAGCCTCCCGATGAACTCGGGAATGAGGCCGAATTTCAACAGATCCTCCGGCTGGACCTCTTTCAGGATATCACCGATCTGCCTATCCTGCTTCCCTTTGACCTCGGCACCGAAACCGATCCCCTTTACTCCGATCCGCCCCTCGATGATCTTCTCGAGGCCCACAAAGGCCCCGCCGCAGAGGAAGAGGATATTGGTGGTGTCCACCTGGATGAACTCCTGCTGGGGATGTTTTCTCCCCCCCTTGGGGGGAACGCTGGCCGTGGTCCCTTCCAGGATCTTGAGCAGTGCCTGCTGTACGCCTTCCCCCGATACGTCCCTCGTAATGGAGGGGCTGTCGGACTTGCGCGAGATCTTATCAATCTCGTCGATGTATACGATACCCCGGGAGGCGCGGCCGACATCGTAATCGGCGGACTGCAGCAGGTTCAGGATGATGTTCTCCACATCCTCCCCTACGTAGCCTGCCTCGGTCAGGGTGGTGGCATCGGCAATGGTAAAGGGCACATCGAGGATCTTGGCCAAGGTCTGGGCCAGAAGGGTCTTGCCCGTTCCGGTCGGGCCGATGAGGAGGATATTGCTCTTTTGGATCTCTATGTCGTCGATCTTGGTCCTGGTATAGACTCGTTTATAGTGATTGTGCACGGCAACCGAGAGGGTCCTTTTGGCCCGCTCTTGACCGATGACATACTCGTCCAAGACCCGCTTGATCTCCATCGGCTTTGGAACCGGGGTCTTGACAAGCGGCCCCTTCTCCAATTCCTCGGCGATGATCTCGTTACACAGTTCAATACACTCATCGCAGATGTATACCCGTGGGCCGGCGATCAGCTTGCGCACCTGTTCCTGGCTTTTTCCGCAGAAGGAACAGCTTAAGAGCCTGCCTCCCCTCCGTTTTTCCATCGCTTTCCCCTTTCGTTACTGCGTGGGCTTTGGCCGTTCGACGACAACGTCGTCTATTATACCATATTCTTTGGCCTGAGGCCCAGTCATATAGAAGTCCCGGTCGGTATCTCGGTGGATCTTTTCCCCGGACTGGCCGGTATGCAGCACCAAGATGTTGTTCAGCTCCTCGCGCAGCCGCAGGATCTCCCGGGCCTGGATATCGACATCGGTGGCCGGGCCCTGAAAACCACCCATGGGTTGGTGCAGGAGGATTCGGGAGTGAGGGAGGGCATACCGTTTGCCCGCGGCCCCCGCCGCCAGCAGCACCGCCCCCATGCTCGATGCCTGCCCCATACAGATGGAGGAGACATCCGGCCTGATGTACTGCATGGTGTCATAGATGGCCAGGCCGGCGGTTACCAACCCTCCCGGGGTATTGATATAGAGGTTTATATCTTTATCCGGGTCTTCCGATTCGAGGAAGAGCATCTGGGCGATCACCAGGTTGGCCAGATCATCATCGATGGCTGATCCCAGGAAGATGATCCGCTCCTTCAGCAACCGGGAAAAGATGTCATAGGCCCGCTCCGCGCGGCCATCCCGCTCTACAACGATGGGTATCAAATTGTTCATCGCTTCTTTCCTTTATCCCTTATACGTAACTTCGGCCTCGGCGATAATGAAGTCCAAGACCTTCTCCCGCTCTAATGCCTGTTGCACCGCGGCCACCAGGGAGGGGTTCTGCTGCAGGTCATCCAACGGCCTCTGATAGACGGAGGCCATCTTCTGCAGCCGCTCCTCCATCTCCTCCGGCTGTGCCTCTATCGACTCCTGTCGGCCGATCTCCTCTAACAGCAAGGAGGTCCTCACCTCCCGCTCCGCGACCTTCTGATACTCCCCCCGCGCCTTGCGTTCCTCTTCGGGGGGGAGCTCCTGTTTCTGTGCTGCCATCCTCATCTTGAGGTCCTGCAGAAGCTCATCGGTACGCCGCTCCACCAGATACGAAGGGATCTCTACGGGATTGGCCCGCAGGAGTTGGTCGATGGCAGCCTCTCTCAGTTCCTCCATGAGCCTGTGTTCTTTGACCCCTTCTAAGTCCTTTTTTATCCGATCCTTCAACGCATCGAGATCTTGATAGTCCCCTACGTCCTTGGCGAACTCATCGTCCAAGGAGGGGAGAATGCGCTGTCTGATCTCCTTGACGGTGACCTGAAATGTCACCTTGTTGCCGGCCAGGTCCTTGCGGGGATGATCATCGGGAAAGTCCACCGTGATCTCTTCCAGCACGCCGGTCTTTTTGCCGATCAGCCCCTCTTCGAAACCCGGAACCATACTGCCGGATCCCACCTCCAACGAGTAATTCTCAGCCTTCCCGTCCCGGATCGCTCTGGCGTCGAGGAGGCCTTGAAAGTCCAAGAGGACCATATCTCCCTTCTGCACCCGGTCGCGCCCCTCTACCGGTTCTAATCGGGAGTGCATCATTCTGAGCCGCTCCAGCTCCCCCTGCACCTCTTTCGATGTCACCTTCTCTTTTTTCCCCTTCAACCGTAGTCCCTTATAGCCCGTGACCTCTATGTGCGGCCTCACCTCCACGACGGCCGAATAGGTGAACGGGCTCTCCACCGTCAGGTCACCGGTGTCGATGGTGGGGGGAGCGATGGGTTCAAGGGATTCCTGGGAGATGGCCTGGGGGTACGTCTCATTGATGAGATGGGAGATGGCCTGTTCTTTGACATAATCCCCGTAGTGTCTCTCCAGGACATCTCGAGGGATCCTGCCCGGGCGAAAGCCCTTTATCTTAACGCGCTTGTTGAGGTCCCGGTAGAGGGTTTCCACCGCCTCCTTCACCTGGGGGGGCGGGACCTCCACCTGAAGCCTCTTTTTGGTTGGGCTGAGTTCCTCTGCGTTGACCTTCATCGATCTTTCCATGATTTCCTTCTATGGTGCGAGAGGGGGGATTTGAACCCCCATCCGTCTCAGACGGGCTGGATCCTAAGTCCAGTGCGTCTACCAATTCCGCCACTCTCGCTCACAGCTCGCTGCAACAAGCCTATGTATTCTCTGGTGGGCCGTCGGGGGATCGAACCCCAAACCTACTGATTAAGAGTCAGTTGCTCTGCCAATTGAGCTAACGGCCCGTTGTTTTCTGACGCGCCTCGAACGCCCGATCGGCAGGTTCAAGGCTTTGTCCAGCAGTCCACACCGATATTTGAAAGGTTTAGCTAATGTATGATACTGTTAGATAAAAGTCAAGATTGTGTACCCATCCACTACATATGAGCCAGATGGCGAAGGCCGGTCTCTTGTCTCATTGAACGGAGAGGACAGCCTTTGTATGGGGTGAAAAGCGAATGAATGCGGCACTGCGGTTGTTGTTCTACGGAGCCATCGCGTACGGCGTGTTGGTCGGAGCGGCGTACCTGCTCCAGCGACGCATGCTGTACTTTCCCGATCGCTCAAAGCCGTCGGAGCGTCAGGTCCGCGCCGTGGGCCTGCGGTTTTGGCCCGATGCCGGTGATGGGTACCGTGGTTTTATCGGTGTAGCCCCCCCTACGCGCACCACAGGCGTAGTCATAGTATTTCACGGTAATGCAGGGGGGGCATGGGATCGCTCCTACTATGTGCATGCCCTGGGCGCGTTGGGGTATCGCGTGGTGCTGGCTGAGTATCCGGGCTACGGCGGGCGAGCGGGGAAAGAGGGCGAACGGCTGTTTGTGGAGGACGCAGGGGAAACGGTGCGGCGCGCGCATGATGCCTTCGGCGGCCCGGTGTTCCTATGGGGGGAGTCGTTGGGGTGTGGGGTGGCATCGGCCATTGCCGCCGATCCGCCGGTGCCGGTAGCGGGGGTAGTCATGATAACCCCCTGGGATTCTCTACCCAACGTAGCCCAGAAGCTCTATTGGTACTTCCCGGCTCGGTGGTTGGTGCGCGACCAATACGACAACGTCCGCAATGTGCAATCGTACGCTCAGCCCGTGGCCGTAGTGCTGGCCGAGCATGATGAGATCATACCCCCTACCTCTTCGATGCGGCTGTATGAGTCTCTGACAGCGCCGAAACGGCTGTGGGTCCTCACCGGGGCCGGACACAACAGCTGGCCCACAGGTCCGGAAGAGGCATGGTGGCGCGAGGTCATGGACTTCGTATCAAGGGAGCACGAGTGATCTTTGATTGGTTTTGGAGTCTCTTCCCATATCACACATGCTCTTAACCCTGAGCTTGTCGAAGGGTTGACAAACACACTCAATATGTTTCATAGTTTCAAGCAGGGGTTCTCATGTGACGTACCATAACAATTTCAAATTGGATAACGAGAGGAGGAGACCTATGAACTATGTATTCTTTACTGTATCCGCTTACATCTTCATGAGGGCATTTGAAGTAATATTCTCCGGTCAAAAGGAGAAGCGGTGGTACAGATATACATCAACGATCATCGGAATTCTTGTAATCTACACTGCTATCGTAACAATGTTGATATTCTACTTTGAGAATCTCCGCCTCCTGGGTTTTGCGGCAGGATAAAAAGCCGGATTCGCGTCAGAAAAAGCACGTATCACCCGACCAGCAGATTAACTGCGACTTCTGTTCGCGCCGCCTCATTACAACAGACAGGTGCGGACGACGTAACCGGTCGCAAAGAGAAAATGAAATAGATGAGAGCCGTCGGGGATTATCCTCACGGGAGGCTGACGACTGAGGGGATAGGCACATGGCAGTGAAGAAAAAGCGCACCGAGGCCGAAAGAGCCCACATCATCGCCGAGGCTGAGCGCGAACGAGAGCGGCGGCTGAAGAGCTATCGGGAGCAGGCGCTCAAGATGTTTCCATGGGTCTGTGCGCATTGCGGGCGCGAATTCTCAGGCAAGCGGCTTCGTGAGCTCACGGTCCATCACAAGGATCACGATCACGACAACAATCCCCCGGACGGCAGCAACTGGGAGCTGCTCTGTATCTACTGTCACGACTACGAGCACTCAAAGTATCTGGAGGAGGAATGGCATGACCAGCCGTCGCCGGGGGGCGACAAAGAACCGCCTGCTACCTACCGGCCGTTTGCCGGTCTCGATACCATGCTGAAAGATCAAAAACCAAAAAAGTAGCTGATAGCATTCGGGATCGCACAGAGCATTGTCGATAGTGAATGGAGCAAAGAGGATTAACTATGGCTTCGGAAAAAGCGCTTCGAGTCTTTCATAACGCCACGGCTATTATCACCGGTGGCGCATCGGGTATTGGACGGGCACTCGCCGAGGAGCTGGCACAGCGCGGCTGCGAGGTGGTGCTGGCTGATCTGCAGATCGAATTGGCGGAAGAGGTCGCCTCGAAAATCCAAGCTTCCGGCGGCAAGGCCGAGGCGATGCAGGTAGACGTGGCTGATTTTCCTGCCGTGGAAAAGCTCGTCCAAGCCACGGTTAAGCGCACCGGCCGCCTCGACTATATCTTTAACAATGCGGGGATCGCCATTGGTGGCAGCGTCGACCTCTACGGTATCGAAGATTGGAATTACATCGTAGATATCAATCTCCGTGGCGTGATCAATGGGGTGCAAGCAGCCTACAAGCGTATGATAGATCAGGGATTCGGGCACATTGTCAATACCGCATCCATGGCTGCCTTGATGCCGGGTCCAGGGACTGTATCCTATACCATGACTAAGCATGCTGTCGTGGGTCTTTCAATATCGCTGCGGGCCGAAGCCGCGCATCTGGGGGTACGCGTGAGCGTCTTATGCCCTGGCGTTATCCGTACGCCCATATTAGAAGGAGGGAAATACGGCAGAATGCTCGTAGAGTTTCCCCCTGAAAAAGCCCGTGATATGTGGGAAAGGCTCAAGCCCATGCCTTCCAATATCTTTGCGCAAAAAGTGATCAACGCCGTTGCCAAGAATAAAGCGATCATCATCTTCCCGTCATGGTGGAAGAGGATCTGGTGGATCAACCGTATATCTCCCTCTCTGGGCATTTTCCTCGGTCAAAAGCACTATCACGCGATGCTCAAGGAGTTTAAGGGGAAAGAAAGTAAATGATTTTTTTGATTGGGGGGGGTATTTCTCACGATTTACATATCACAACGTTATTATCATCTTGGCCTCTTGACTTTTGTATGCTTTTGCATACAATGTAATACAATAGCATCAGGAGGTGTCTCATGAGTACAGCGATATCAATCAGGCTTCCTAAAGACCTTGCGGATCAACTCGACAGCATAGCCAAGGATACAGAAAGACCTCGCTCTTATATCATCCAAAAGGCCATCGAGTCTTATATAGAGGTCTACGCGGATCTCCAGGTGGCCCTGGATCGGCTCCATGACAAGACGGATCCGGTTATTTCGGGCAAAGAGTTGAGGAAATCGCTTGGCTTATAATATTGTCTACAAGAAATCAGTCCAGCGTGATTTGAAAAAGTTGCCCAAGGCAGAAGCCGATCGAATTCTCAATGAAATTGAGCAAGAGCTTTCCAAGAATGCTGATACCCATCCGATTCTCAAAGGCCAATTCACAGGTCTTCGAAAATTTCGCATCGGAGACTACCGGTTAATCTATGCTATTTTAGGTGATGATTGCCTCGTGCTGAGAATAGGCCATCGGAAAGAAGTGTATAAGAGAGAACTTTAACTTATTAATTGGGGGTTGGGTTGTAGGGGGATGATCGCAACAATGTCTGCCCTGTTATTGAGAATCACCGGTTTACTTATCCTAATCAGTTTTTTCTCTATTGGATGTCAAACCGAACCTGACTGGAGGAAATATGAGGGGGGAACCCATCTCGTGCTGCACGTTGAATCTAAAGACGATCCGATTGTAGACACTGAAAACACTGCCAGAATTGCTGAAATGATAGGGGGCAGGCTTGCGCAGTTTGGGATAACACAGAGCATTATCAAAGTACAAGGAGAACGTGAAATTGTCATTCAAGTGCCTCCCTGTAAGGACCCGGATAGAGTCGCAGCGCTTATTAGTAAGTCCTGCATTCTTGAATTCAAGCTCGTAGATGAAGAACACAGCGTGCAGAAAGCACTGAACGGCAACGTCCCTTCTGGCACTGAAATACTTTATCAGCAGAAACGCGATCCAAAGACTGGCCAGGAAAGTAAGATCCCTTACCTGGTAAAGATTGACGCACCGCTTACCGGTGAATATATAATGAATGCTCAAGCCAGATTAGACTTCTTGAACGATAACCAAGCCTACATTGCCATTACCTTTGACTCGAGAGGTGCGGAGCTACTAGAGCAGATAACAGGTGAGAACATCGACAGACGATTAGCAATTGTGCTTGATAATGAGGTTTATTCCGCCCCTGTAATACGGCAACGAATCTCAGGTGGAGAAGCTGTCATTGAAGGCGCATTTACGATCGAAGAGGCACGAGATATCTCGATTGTTTTCAAGTCAGGAGGTTACCCTGCACATACAGAACTGATTGAATATCGTCCCTTGAACAAAGTAATTTGGCTCGGAAATAAATGATATACTACGAGCATTACGCAATATACAGATGCAGAGAGGCACAATGATCTAACAATGGATGGACGGTAAAGGAGGAGGATCCAATATGGCTAAGAAAGCGAAGCAAGAACGATGTAAACCGGATGCAGGCATGGTTTTTGGTCCGGTTTGGGTAATCGGCTGGCTCTTTACTATCGGCTATGTCGGGATGCCCTTTTTTTGGAAAGGGTTGCTCGCGTTGCTGATTTGGCCGTACTTTTTGGGATTGGCCTTGCGGTAACCCACACTTGAGAGAAAGCAGAGAGCCAGGTCTATTTCATTAACAGTAAGGATTGACGGGCCACATTTGTTTTGTGGGCTGTCCTCAGTGCTGTGACTAAAGGAGGATGCAAAGAAAATAGACCTGTTCTCTTCCCTTATACTAAAACAACAAGGAGATGACGATGGATGTCATAATTGCAGCGGGGGAGAGTCAGGGTAGCCTCATGATTCCCATCAGCTTTCTGTTCTGGGGGTATGTGGCGGCGTATGTCGTTCATATTTTGGAAGAGTCGCTCCTGGGAGAAAACTTTGTCGAGATGGTCAGAAAAAACTTTTGGCCCGAATATCAGTGGAAACACTTTTTTGGTTTCAATACCCTGCTGATGATCCTCCTTATACTGTCTATTGTCCTCTATGAGGTCTTAGGAGGGGCCTGGATCATTGTACCACTCATATTTGTGTTTCTGATGGCTACCAATGGATTGTGGCATCTCGGGTTTACCCTGATCACCAAGAAATTTTCCCCCGGCCTCTTGACGAGCATTCTCTACTGGATGTTGTTCTATTTCATCTTCAGGTATTCCTTCTTACAAGGGGAGATTGCCGTGTCCCATTTTGTCATTGCTGCAATCGGGGGGACAGCGATGACGGTGCTGATGCTTGTTTCGTTACGCATCTTCAAGAAGAGGTTTGGAGGATAGACCACGGGCGCATAGACAATTGCAAAAAAAGCTCTCCGAACCAATGTGCAGCATAATCTATGGTTGAGCGGAAAAAGAGTCAAGGGAGTCTTTATGCCAAGTCTAATGCCTGGGACGGCGGGGGCTAAAGATGCATACGGAATATCAATGGTAAGATTAGATCTGTCCGTAAAAATTCCTCCGAAAACGTTAAAGCATTACGAAATACGTGATGGAGATTTGGTTGTGCTTACAACAACTCATAGAGGCGAGGGCGGCTTTGCCTTATTACACAAGGGCAGGGCGGAAGCAAGCGTATTTGGTAAATTCATCAGCCACATTGAAAAGCCGGATAGGCCATACTGGTTTCAAGACAAGGCCTATGTCTTGACGCCAGTTCGTGAGGGTAGGATACACATGACATCCGGAATGCTGGCCGCGTTTAACCTCAATAAGGAAGATAGGCTGATGGTTGTGAAGAGTTCAACAGTAGCAATGAGTTTCACGCCGATCGAGTTATGGAAGGAGAAGTTTTTAAAACGTGGCTTGACTGAAGCCATTGAGAATATGAGTAAACTCGAAGTGTATTAGATGACGCAGAAGCGCCTCACAATTGTACGCACGTGGACTGGTGAAACGCTGGTGCATTTTACCGGCCGGCGAGCCGGGGCGTTACATTTTTGCTTGGGGTTGGAGC
>Ga0315548_1001974_pt1 | contig 16458 bp, 6 predicted proteins | sample SalMarSW160110MG_2_FD_202540 | JGI IMG/M metagenome (GOLD analysis project Ga0315548, IMG submission 202540) | Salt marsh sediment microbial communities from the Plum Island Ecosystem LTER, Massachusetts, United States - Salt Marsh Sediment SW1601-110 ...
CGCTTTTGCTGATTCAGTGGGAAACCCGGATAGCGCCTGGGTCGTCCCTTATCCTTATTGGGTGGATACACGTTTGGTGGGTATCGATGCCGGGTACCCGATCAAAGATTATGCTCTTTGGCCGGAATCATTCCAAGAAACGCTGGGTGTCCCAGGCCCCAAACTGTTCCTGATTAAACCCGAAGACCAGGCTGCTTTGGAAGCGCTACAAGAAATGTACCCTCATGGCTGGTTGACGACCTACAAATCCAAAGTGGAAACAAAAGATTTTCTGATCTACTTTGTCCCACCCGAAGGAACCTCTGGTGGGCAGTAATGGTTTCGAGCTAATCATGCTCTCGCTAGGCAAAATTCAAGGCTTTATTTAATGGTCTTGCACAGCGCTTAGATATGGTGAAAATGGCTTCATCCGCACAAGTACGACCATCTCGTAGCCGCTTGTTATACACTTTGCTGCTGGTTTATATCTTGTTGGCCGCGGCATACTTGCGTTTCGAGGGGATTTATTGGGGTGAATACCAATATTTGCATCCTGATGAGCGTTTCTTGGTGATGGTCGGATCGGATATCTCACCGGTGAAAAGCTTGGCAGAATATTGGGATACAGCCAATTCGAGCCTCAATCCGAACAATCGTGGATACGGTTTTTATGTCTATGGTACGCTGCCGATGTTTTTAACCCGTTATCTGGTCGAATGGCTTTACGGTCATTCGGGGCTGGATGTGATGACCAATGTGGGCCGGGTGCTATCTGCGCTGGCGGATTTAGGAACGGTGCTGTTTGTATACCTGACAGCAAAACGAGTTTTTGATGAACGCGTCGGCTTACTGGCGGCGGCGTTCTCAGCCTTTTCCGTCCTGCAAATCCAACAATCCCACTTCTTTACGATGGATACCTTCACAACGTTTTTCGCGATGATTACGATTTATTTGGCGGTAGTAGTAGCCTTGGGTCGTAGTAGCGAGCGTGAGTCTGATTCACTCGGTTCTGGTCAAAACGCTATGATTGCATCGGTTCCTGGTAATGAAGATCAGGAACTCAGAGGTGTATTTGGGATTAAGCGCTTTATTGGCCACCCACTTTTCAAGCCAAGCGTTGGTTTTGGGCTGGCGTTGGGCATGGCAATGGCTTCAAAGATCAATGCTGCGCCTCTGGCGTTGCTGCTACCAGTAGCCATGCTAATCCGGTTGACAAACGAGCCAGGCGCCCGGCAGAGAGACCGAGCACAAGAAGCGGTAATCTACCTGGTGGCAGCTGCACTGACAAGTGTCTTGATCTTTCGAATATTTCAACCGTATGCCTTCAGCGGACCCGGAGTTCTGGGACTGCGACTCAATCAGGTATGGTTGGGAAACTTGCGTTCTTTACAAGAACAACTAAAAGGAGACCTGGGGTTTCCCCCCAATTTGCAATGGGTAAACCGGCCAGTCTGGTTCGCCTGGCAGAACATGGTTCTGTGGGGGTTGGGCTTACCCCTGGGATTACTGGCCTGGGTGGGATTCTTGTGGAGCGCCTGGAGGATGGTGAGCAGCTGGCGCAAGCACACAACAGAATGGGGACATCATATCTTGCTATGGGGTTGGACGGGGTTTTACTTCACCTGGCAATCATTACCCAATAATCCAACCATGCGCTACCAGCTGTTGGTTTACCCGACTTTAGCGATCTTCGCGGCTTGGAGCGTGATAAAGCTATATGATCGTGCTTGGACGAAGACCATTGCAGATGAGAGCGCACCTTCAATAAGTGAAAACCAGGATGGGGATACATCCAGGCGACCAGCGTTCCTGAAAGGAAGGTGGTCACGCTTGCTGGCTTTCTCAGTCGGGGGTTTTGTTCTTATCACAACAGCAGCCTATTCCCTTTCCTTCGACAGTATTTATACCCACCCGATTACCCGAATCGCCGCTTCCCGCTGGATCTACCAGAATATCCCGGGAGCACTCAACCTGCAGATTGATACCGGAAAGGGTTTATATAACCAGCCACTACCATTTGCGAAAGGGTACAGCCTGACGCCAGGCCAACCGTTTAGCGCTACTTTTACAGCCAAATCAGACGGAAATCTGGCTGAAATCTATCTGCCCCATATAGGAGCATCTGGAAATGGCGCCAATCCAGTAGATTTGATGCTGACGGTTTCTTCGGGATCTAATAATGAACAGCCCTTGGGGAAAGCCTCAATAATTGTCAATCCAGCTCTTGGGGATCCGCCTGACAGCCAGGATTACCTGCTCACTTTGGAACAGCCAGTGCCGCTGGAAAAGGACCAGTCGTATTCCCTATCGATGCAACTGCCAAAAGGTCAAACGGGTGTCGATATGTGTGGGCCGTTAATCGCCCAAATCGCAACTCCTTCGGGATTGGTCTATCAAACCATCCCTAACCCTCCCCAATGTGTCATCCGGTCGGGTTTGCCATACTACATGTCCTTCACTGCAAAGGAGGGAGGGGAACTGAGCGAGATCCTCCTGGCTAATGTAAAAGACTTGGAAGCCAATTCTGAAAATACCAGCCTGCAAGTGACGATAACACCCATCAGCCAAGAGATGCCACAAGGAAGCCTAGATCTGACAGCTGAGCTGGTATCAGAGGGAAATCTGCAAGGCGCAGGTTATATGATGAGGTTCGAACAACCGGTCAATTTAATTGAGGGGGATATTTACAACCTGGAATTGGCTATAACGTCAGGGGAAGGTGCTATCCAGCTGAGCGGGGCAGCAATTGCTAATGAAGGTGCCTGGGATGATCCCTTGCCGGTACGCCTGGATGGCTATGACGCCTTTGGGGGTATTTACCGGGATTTTAACTTCGATATGTATGAAGTCGATAATCCGGAAAAGGTGGCGCGTTTTCTGGATATCCTTGATCAAACCGATTACATTCTAATAAGTTCCAGCAGAGAGTGGGCTTCATTGCCAAGACTACCACAACGCTTCCCGATGACCACGCAATACTATCGGAGCTTGATTGGATGCCCTCCTGAACGAAGCATAGAATGGTGCTACAACGTGGCTGAAACCGGCATGTTTCAGGGAGAATTGGGTTTTGACCTGGTTAAAGTATTTATCTCTAATCCCACCTTGGGACCCTGGCAAATCAATGACCAAGCCGCGGAGGAAGCCTTCACTGTTTATGATCATCCCAAGGTGTTTATTTTCAAGAAGAATTCTACTTTTGACCCATTGAAGGTACAAAACATCTTGGGTTCTGTAGACCTCAGCCATGTAAACTACGGCAATGACCTAAAATCTGCATCGGTGCCAAAGGATATGATGCTTCCGGCAGGCCGGTTGATCAGCCAGCAGGAGGGTGGCACCTGGTCGCAACTGTTTAACAGCGATGCGTTGCAAAACCGGTTTCCGGCCATAGGTTTAGTGATTTGGTATATTGTTGTAGCCCTGCTCGGATTGGTTTCATACCCAATAGTAAGGATAGCAATGGAGGGGCTGCCTGACAAGGGATATCCATTGGCTCGTACTGCGGGTTTATTGATATTGTCCTATATTGTATGGCTGGCAGGTTCATTCAGCGTGCCCTTTTCCCGCTTGACGATCAGTATCGTCTTAGTCTTAATGATCCTGTTGGCAGGATATCTTACTTACCGCCAGCGGGAAGCCCTACGGGAGGAATGGCGAACTCGCAAAAAATATTTTCTTCTAGTGGAGGGCTTATTCCTGGCGTTTTTTATTCTGGATCTGCTCATCCGCCTAGGGAATCCTGACCTATGGCATCCCTGGAAGGGTGGGGAAAAGCCGATGGATTTTTCCTACTTCAATGCAGTGCTCAAGAGCACATCTTTTCCACCTTTTGATCCGTGGTTCTCTGGCGGGTATATCAACTATTATTACTACGGATTCGTTTTGGTGGGCGTGTTGGTCAAATGGTTGGGGATCGTCCCTGCGATTGCTTACAATTTGATCTTGCCTACCGTGTTTGCTTTGATCGCTCTGGGAGCTTTCTCGGTAGGATGGAATCTGATCCAGGGGAAAGGAGTTGGGGTTGACCGGCGGATTCGGACGCAGCCGATCCAAAAGCTATCTCTCTTCTCTGGGTTAGCAGGGGCATTAGGAATGGTAGTGTTAGGAAATCTTGGTACGCTTCGAATGATTTACCAGGGCTACCAACGCCTGGCAGCGCCCGGTGGCGTCATCGAAAACGCCAGTATTTTGACCCGCTGGGTATGGGCAGTACGCGGTTTCGTACAAGCAATTCTGGGCACCCAGCTGCCATACGCCCTGGCGGACTGGTATTGGTTGCCAAGCCGGGTGATCCCAGCACCAAATGAGGTGGAACCCATTACGGAATTCCCGTTTTTTACGGTTTTATATGGCGACCCACACGCGCACCTTTTCGCATTACCATTGGCATTACTGGCGCTCTCTTGGGCAATCTCCGTAGTTTTTGGGCGCGCCTGGGCACCTACAAAAACTGGAACGAATCGTCGTTCATACTTGCAGGTTGGATTGAGTTTCCTGTTGGGAGGAATGACTATCGGCGCTCTACGCCCGACAAATACTTGGGATCTGCCCACCTATCTGGTACTCGGCGCGGTAGCATTGGGATATGCAGTCTGGCGTTATTATCGCCGAGAGAGCGGGGACTCCACATCATTTTTCGGATTATCTGTAAAAGCGATTCGAACCCTTCTCGTCATTGGGGGAATAACACTTTTAGTAGGACTGGCCTTTCTTTTGTATCAACCTTACGCTTATTGGTACGTGCAAGGCTATAAATCCATCGAACTGTGGAAAGGGACACACACCCCGCTGTGGTCTTATCTAACCCATTGGGGCTTGTTCCTGTTTGTGATTGTCTCCTGGATGGTTTGGGAGACCCGCCAATGGATGGCAAGTACACCGCTTTCGTCGGTGAGGAAGCTGGCGCCGTATTGGGGATTAATAATGGCTGGGGGCGTGTTGTCCCTGGTATGGGTGGTCGTACTGGTTTATGTGGGGGTGAGCATTGCCTGGTTAGTTCTACCTTTGGCGGCCTGGGCTGGCATTTTAATCCTAAGACCAGACATGTCTGATGCCAAACGGGTGGTATTGTTCATGGTAGGCAGCGGACTGGTGCTCACTTTGATGGTAGAAGTGGTGGTTCTGCGAGGGGATGTCGCCCGAATGAACACAGTATTCAAGTTCTCCTTGCAGGCGTGGACGTTGTTCGCGGTGAGTGCTGCTGCGGCTTTGGTTTGGTTACTAATTGAACTTGCGGATTGGCTGCCTGGTTGGCGCTCTGCCTGGCAAATCGCATTGGTTGGTTTAGTCGCCTCAGCTGGGCTCTATCCCCTCCTGGGAGCCACAGCAAAAATAAAGGATCGCATGGCTTCCAATGCACCTCATACTCTAAATGGGATGGCATTTATGCAGTACGCCGTTTATAACGATTTGAACACAAGCCTGGATTTAAGCCAGGATTATGACGGTATCCGTTGGATGCAGGAGAACATACAGGGATCGCCAACCATCGTAGAGGGCAATATGGTTGAATATCATTGGGCCACGCGATACACGATTTACACAGGCTTGCCCGACGTGATTGGTTGGAACTGGCACCAGCGCCAACAAAGGGCGGCCGCCCCCGAGGACGTGGTTACAGATCGGATTAACCAAGTCAACGAATTCTACTTCACCATTGATCTAAACCAGGCGCGTGATTTTTTAAGGCAATTTAATGTGCGGTATATAGTCGTGGGTCAATTGGAACGGGCGCTTTACCCTGGTCTTGGTTTGAATAAATTTGAAGAGCTGAATGGCTCCTTGTGGAAATTAGTCTATCACGAAGGAGAAACCGATATTTATGAAGTACTGCCTTGACATGGTAGGATAAGCGTTGAGTCTGCAAGTAAGATAACTACTTCTTCCGTGTAGATATCAAGTATTAACCCTCTCAATACACCTGATGCTTTCTTTTCTCCTTTGGTATTTGACTGTTTCCCTGTTGGGATTGCTGAGCTTCCCGCTGGCTTTTCGCCTGCTCCCAGCTCTACCGGATCGCGGATACGCATTGAGTCGAACCTTGGGGATATTATTATGGGGTTACGGCTTCTGGTTACTGGCTACACTGGGCATTATCCGCAACAACCCGGGGGGGTTGGTATTAACCTTGGGAGTTGTGCTGGCATTGAGTCTTTGGGCATTACACGGGATTTCTCGAGAAGATTTCTCCCGGTGGTGGCGAACACGCCGTAGCCTGGTATTCAGCGTAGAAATCATATTCCTGGTATCCTTCGTAGCCTGGACTATCGTTAGAGCAGCTAACCCCGAAATTTATGGCACCGAAAAACCGATGGAGTTAGCCTTCATTAATGCGATTTTACATTCACCGGTTTTTCCACCACACGATCCATGGCTTTCAGGCTACGCCATTTCCTATTATTATTTCGGTTATGTATTGGTAGCTATGTTGGCTCAATTGACGGCTACTCCTGGAGGTGTGGCTTTTAATCTGGGAATTTCACTCGTATTTTCTTTGAGTGCAATCGGCGCTTACGGATTGATTTACGATTTGCTGGTTAACCATTTTGCTTCGAAGAATGGTTTGAGTGGCAGAGGGCCTCGCAAAAGCTTTACAGAGAGGGGATATTTATTTTCAGCGTTGCTGGGACCTTTCTTCATTCTAATCGTCAGTAACCTGGAAGGATTCTTAGAAGTATTGCACGCTCGAGGAATTTTTTCCAGTGCAAGTACTTCCGGATTTTGGAAATGGTTGGATATCCCCAATATCAACCAGGCAGCGACTACCCCCTTTTCCTGGCTACCAAGGCTTTACGGTACAGGAGGCTGGTGGTGGTGGCAGGCATCGCGGGTGGTGCAAGATTACGACCTTCGGGGCGTCTCTAAGGGGGATGTCATCGATGAGTTTCCTTTTTTCTCATATCTGTTGGCAGACTTACACCCACATGTCTTGGCAATGCCATTCGCCTTCTTGGCTATGACCTTGGCGTATAATTTAGTCTTAGGTGGTGGGCGCGGCCAATTGAACTGGTTCCGACTGCATTTGCAGATAAACCGTCAAACTTTTGCGCTGGCAGCTTTGGCATTGGGGGGTATGGCGTTTCTGAACACCTGGGATTTTCCGATATATGTGAGCTTGTTTTGCGGAGCGTATGTATTTTGGGAGTCGCAAATAAGCGGTTGGAGTCTTGCACGGTTATGGGATTTCCTGAAGTTGGGTATTGTGTTAGGTTTGAGTGGAGTGCTGCTTTATTTCCCATTTTATTTGGGATTTTCCTCCCAAGCAGGTGGTATCTTACCAAACCTTATCTATCCAACTCGAGGCGCGCAGATGTGGGTGATGTTTGGTTCGTTGCTGGTTCCGATCTGCGCGTTTTTAATTTTTTGTTGGAAACTTGATGGGGGTTGGAGCCGATTAAGGAAGGGGTTAACCTTAGGGGTCGGGTTGGCTTTGGTTTTGTTGATCCTTTGCCTGCTTCTAGGTTTGGGTATTATCAGTTTACCGATCATTGGAGATATCTATCTGGGCTCTTTGGGTGCGCAGGGCAGTGTTGGCTTGCTCTTTCAAGAAACCCTGTGGAGGCGATTGAACAGTCCAGGGGGTTGGATTACAACTATAGTCCTGCTGGGAGCGTCTATCGGTTTGTTGTGGCCGCGCCAGCCAATCCAGAAAAATGTGAGCGTTTCATTAGAAAAGGAAGAGCCAACCGCGGGAATAAACTCAGAGAACAGGAACCTTTCCAGCAGGTTTGCATTGTTGCTTGTTCTACTGGGTACGTTACTGGTATTTGGACCGGAATTCTTCTATCTGCGCGATCAGTTTGGATACCGCATAAATACTATTTTCAAATTCTACTTCGAAGCCTGGTTGTTATGGGGGATCGTGGCAGCTTTTGGTACGGCGGTTTTACTTCAAGAATTGCGGGGTATCTGGGATGGCGTCTATCGCTTCAGCATGCTGGTCCTTCTTGTGATGGCGTTGACCTATCCGGTCTTGGGATTGTGGGATAAGACCCACGGGTTCAACCCACCGCAAGGCTGGACATTGGACGGTACAGCTTATTTGGCACGGCAATCACCTGATGATATGGCAGCTATCCAGTGGTTGCAATCGGCTCCTCAAGGAGTTGTAGTAGAGGCTGTGGGGGACAGCTACTCGGGGTATGCCCGGGTAGCCACTTTGAGTGGCCAGGCGACTGTGCTGGGTTGGCCCGGACACGAAAGCCAATGGCGCGGCGGTGCCAAAGAGATGGGTACCAGGCAAGCAGATATCGAGGAAATTTATCGTTCTAATGACATGAACGAAGTCCAAGAACTCCTGCGTCGCTATGATGTACGCTATGTTTTTGTCGGATCATTGGAACGATCGACGTATGGCGCTCAGGATAACAAATTTAATCGTTTTCTAACGCCAGTATTTCAACTTGACCAGGCAACAATTTACGAAGTCCCTGGGCCGCTATCATAAAGGATTAGCCGGAAATCTCGATGGTGATGAAGCTGGTCGGTATGTTCACCCAATAATCTTATTGGAAAAACTAGCTTATCGCGATCTTATCGGGAGGAGGATATTGCCATGATCAGTAAACGTGGTGCGCTGGTGCTCAGTTCACTTCTAAGTGGTTTGATGGTCTTGGTGGTAATATTCTTCGTCTTCGGGAGAGATTCTGCAGAAGCCTCCTCAGCTAACCCGCAAATCAGGCAACACAAGGTTATCGTACAGACCGGCTTATTGAGACCTGACCAACCGGGGGTTACTCTTCTACAGGATTACGGATCGTTCGGGTTGTATCGAGTTTCAGACCAAGCAGGGAGGCTATTATCCGCCCAACTTGGCAGCTCTCTCATTCCAGCGGATGATTTGGATGAGATTCTGATCGATGCTTACCCGTTTAACACCCAAATCGATATATTGAATCTGCCCGAGCAGCTCAACCTGGGGAAGGCGAGTGGTCCTGGTCTGCAGCTTGTGCAGTTTATCGGACCGATAAAGGCAGAATGGTTATCGGCAGTAGAAGCTACAGGTAGCACTCTGGTGCATTACATTGCCAATAATGCCTATCTGGTGTGGACGGACGACAGCGGCCGAGCCAGATTGAGCAGTATGGCAGGCAGGGGAGATTTCTTACAATACAGTGCTGTTTATCAGCCATATTTTAAGTTAGGGCCTTCGTTGATCGAGCGGTTCAATAAACAGAGCAAACCCGATGAAATTGTACCTGTTTACCTTCAGATGTATAGCCACCCAGAAAATAGCCAGAGTAAAAAAGCAATCAAAGACATGAGCGTTCAAGAATTGGCTCCCTGGAGTCCAATCATGGCTTTTGAAACCATCCAGGTGAAGATGCGTTTAGGCGATATTTATCGGGCGGCCAACCTTCCCGATGTATATTGGATTGGGGAGAAGTTTGAGAGGGAGTTGATGGACGAGGTTCAGGGACAAATCCTGGCAGCAAATTTTGACGCCAGCCTGACTGGTCCTGCTGGACCGGGATACCTTTCCTGGTTAAACAGTTATGGCTTCAGTACGAGCCCTAACGATTATCCCATCGTGGATATCACCGATGATGGCATTGGCAACGGGAATGTGAATTCTGGCGATTCGACTTTGCATATATTTGGAAATCTGAACAACGCCACCAGATTAGCATACGTCCAGAATTGCACCTCTGCATCTGATGGAGGTGGTCCAGACGGGCATGGGCACCTCAATACCAGCATAGCAGGTGGTTATGATAATCGCAGTGGTTCTCCATACAGGGATGGAGATGGATTCAACCGCGGTCTGGGGATCAACCCATACGGTCGTTTGGCAGGTACACGAATATTCGACGAGTCATATGATGTCTCGAACTGTGGTAACAGCGACCAGGGTGTAATACAAACGAGCTATGAGGCCGGAGCCCGCATCAGCAGTAATTCCTGGGGGTGCGGCGGTTGTGCTGGCACCTACGACTTTTCCTCTCAGGCCTACGATGCCGGAACACGCGACGCCAATCCAAATCTTTCCGGTAACCAACAGCTACTGTTTGTATTTTCCGCTGGAAATGACGGCCCGGATAGTGGGAGCGTCGGAACGCCGGGAAATGCCAAGAATGTTATCACCGTGGGTGCCTCCGAGAACGATCGCCCAAATTGGACAGATGGGTGTTTTGTCGGTCCAAGCGGGGCGGACAATGCCATGGATGTTATCTCCTTCTCCAGTCGAGGGCCTGTGCCGGGTGGCAGAGTCAAACCCGAAATTATGGCGCCTGGCACCCATATCCAGGGTACCGCCAGTACGAACCCCGATTACAATGGCTCAGGTGTTTGTGACACTTACCACCCTAGTGGGCAAACTACCTTTGCGGCCTCTTCCGGAACGAGCCATTCTACACCGGCAATCGCGGGAGTGGCCTCGCTTTATTATTACTGGTTAGAAGAAACCTATGGGTTGATAGAACCCAGTCCGGCGATGATAAAGGCATATATGATCGCGCACCCGACCTACTTGAGTGGCACGAGCGCAAATGACACCTTGCCAAGCAATAATCAAGGCTACGGCATGCCAGATATGGCGGCTGCCTTTGGCGATACGCCTCGCTATCTGGTTGACCAGACTGTTATTTTTGGAAATAGCGGTGAGACCTGGACATTCAGTGGATTAGTAGCAGACCTAAGCAAGCCGGTACGCATCGTACTGGTATATACCGACCAGGCAGGGGCAGTTGGTGTCAGCCCTCAGGTCAATAATCTCAATTTGCAAGTCGAGGTGGCTGGGAATAGTTACTTAGGAAATAATTTTAGCCAACGATGGAGCCTCTCCGGAGGATCGCCTGACTCTAACAACAATTATGAAGCCGTTTTCCTGCCTGCTGGAACCAGCGGCAGTCTAAATATCACGGTGACTGCCTTCAACATTGCGGGAGATGGTCTCCCCAATTTTGGCGATGGGACCGATCAGGATTTTGCGCTGGTGTGCTATAACTGCGCACAAGCATCTGACTTCACACTGTCAGCGACGCCAAATTCCCAAAATATATGCAGTAGCGATAACCCCACGGGTGTATATGGCATCAATGTGGGGCAAATCATGGGATTCGGAGAGGTGGTCACCTTGAACGCTAGTGGAGAACCAACGGGAAGTGTGGTGAATTTCAGCAACAACCCGGTCACTCCTCCGGGTAATAGCCAGTTGACGGTCTCTCAATTGAATGAAAGCCCAGTCGGCAGCTACGACTTCCATGTCATTGGCGTGGCTCAAACCCTTTCACATACTATCACGGTGGGGTTGAATATTTATAGTATCGTTCCAGGTCAGCCAGCCTTGATTACGCCAATGAATGGTGCGGTGAATCAGGCAATCCGGCCGACTTTCACCTGGGATTCCGTCGATCAAGCGGGAAGCTACGCTATCCAGATCGCAACAGACAACAACTTCAACAACATCGTAGCATCGGCACAAGGCTTGACAAACCCGAGCTTTACCCCTCAAGACGATCTGGATAGCAGCGGGTTATTTTTCTGGCGAGTGCGCTCTCAGAACGTCTGCGGTGAAGGTAATTTCTCGAGTACTTATAAGTTTTCCACGGCTGCGCTTCCTGGTGAGTGCCCGATCGGATCTTTGCCAGAAACGTTATTCAGTGAAGATTTCGATTCAGGAAGTGGCGGTTGGATTCATAGCGGTATTTTGGACAGCTGGACTCTCTCCATTTATCGCAAACACAGCGGAACAACCTCTTTCTATGCCACTGATTTATATGAGGTAAGTGACCAATACCTGGTCTCCCCCGAGATCATTTTACCGGAAGGGTTAGAACCGTTGTACTTAGAGTTCTGGAATTACCAGTCTATCGAAAAGATTTTTAGTGGTGATATCTGTTGGGATGGAGGCATCGCGGAGATTTCCACAGATAGCGGCATAAACTGGGAGCAGATTCCCAACTCAAGCTTATTGACAGACCCATATGATGCCTTGGTTTCGGTTAATTTCGAAAATCCCTTGCAGGGTATGGAAGCCTGGTGTGGTGACCCGCAAGATTGGTTGAATTCCGTGGTATCTCTGGATGCTTATGCAGGAGAATCGGTGAAATTTCGGTTTCGGTTGGGAACCGATAACATCATTGCGAAAGAGGGTTGGTATATCGATGACGTGACGGTGCAGGGTTGCCAATCTCCGGGGGTGAAAATCGCACCTCTCACACAAACCCGCATGGGCAGTCCTGGGGAGGTGGTCTCATTCACTTACCGAATAACCAACACCGGTCAGGTAGATAATTCCTTTTCTCTGGATATCAGCGGCAACCAATGGCAAACATCACTCCCTTCTGACACAGGTGAGCTGCTTCCGGGGGCTGGGAAAAACGTCAATATCAGTGTACATATCCCTAACCAACCAATATCTTCTTCTGACTCCCCCAATTCCAGCGTGATTGGTGGAGATAGCTTTATTTTGGTAGCGACATCTGCTCTGAATAATGGGATCTTTGTTGAAGCGGTTGGAAACACGTTGGCGACCGTGAATCCGGGCGTTCAAATGAGCAAGGATCAAAGTGGGGAGGGCTTTCCGGGCACGCAGGTCTCTTACATCTTTACAATCACCAACACCGGAGATTATAGCGATACCTTTACCTTCACACTTGATGGTTTATGGCAAGCCAGCATATCGCCGTTGAAGGCAGTCAATCTGGGATCAGGTGAGCATATGGATGTGATGTTGATTGTAAATGTGCCAGACCAGATTGAAGGAGACGATCAAGATATCACTACCGTAACAGCAATTTCTACTCTAGACAATAATATTCAGACGGTCGCCCGAGCGACCACCTTCGGGCTGTTTTCTCGAGTTTATCTTCCAATCATCGTTGCAAATAAGTGATCAGATCATAGGGTTATAATACTGGTTAGCTATCCTATGAAATTAGACCGTATTTCTGGTGAGAGATTATTACTTATCCTGGCATTTGTTTTGGCCTTAGGGGTCCGCCTTTTACATCTGGGTTCGACTCCACTTTCTGATTATGAGGCCGGGTGGGGGCTACAGGCATGGCATGTAGCCAAGGGGGATTCGATAGCACTGGGACCTCAGCCAGGCTATTCCTTGCTTACCGGGCTGGTATTCTTTGTGTTTGGCAGCAGTAACGCCCTTGCACGTTTCTGGCCAGCATTGGCAGGCAGCCTGCTGGTGTTGGTGCCATTTCAGTTTCGGCGATTTTTAGGCCACAAAACCGCTTTGATATTGGCATTTGGGTTGGCGATTGACCCCGGGTTGGTGGCACTTTCTCGCCTGGCAGGAGGTCCGATGCTGGCGATCGGATTTGGACTATTAGCCTTAAGCCTGATATATACACGCAGCTTCATCCTGGCCGGGATATTCGGCGGTCTGGCGCTACTCGGAGGTCCAGCCGTGATACAAGGCGGATTGAATCTGGTTCTGACCTGGTTGGGGGGAAGATATTTGAGGCGATTTCACCTTTTAGATCGACTCGGCGAGCAAGGATTTGAGAAGCTGCCCTCTGAAGGAGTGCGGGCTGGGATTCTTGCTGGTGGGGGTACGATTCTAATAGTCGGTACCCTCTTCTTTCAATTTCCTCAAGGTTTGGGCGCTCTGGCGGGAATAGTACCGGCTTATTTCCATGGGTGGGTGGCTCCATCGAGTGTGACAGCCGGAAGATTGATGGCCGCGCTCCTTTTTTATCAACCGCTAGCACTAGTCTTTGGATTAATAGCCGCGTTAAGGGGATGGATAAGCCAGCACTCTAGGGAAAGATGGCTAAGTTTATGGGTTGTAGTCGCCTTGTTTCTGGTGGTAATTTATCCTGGGCGGCAGACGGGCGACCTCGCCTGGGTCTTATTGCCGTTATGGGTGCTGGCTGCCCTTGAAATAAACCGGCATTTACAGGTTTATGAATGGGAAGTGCTGCCAGCAACAGGTCAGGCTGTTTTGATCTTTATTTTATTGGCTTTGAGCTGGCTCAACCTGACAGGCCTGACTCATTTCGCAGGTGACCCACAAATTCTACGGCTGCGTTGGATTGTAATTGGTGGTACTCTGGCTTTAGGTGTGGTGACTACCTTACTCGTGGCAATGGGTTGGTCAGCTACCGTGGCACAACGCGGCCTTGCCTGGGGATCTGGGATCGCTCTGGGATTGTATGGAATAGCGAGTATGTGGGGAGTATCGCAGCTGCGTCAAAACTCCGTTCAAGAGACTTGGACCCCTCCACCGGCCATCCAGGAATCTGATCTGCTTATAAAGACTCTGGGAGATCTATCGGATTGGAAGACAGGATTACGTAATTCCCTAGATGTTTTAGTTACTATGCAGGATTCTGCTTTGCAGTGGGTTTTAAGAGACTGGCCTAAGGTGGAATTTTCGTCAAGTCTGGGGATTGGGGAATTACCGTCGGTGATAATCAGTTCGGCAGATCAGACTGAACCGAGCTTGAAAGTTGCATATCGTGGCCAGGATTTTGCCTGGCGAGCCTATCCCGATTGGGATGGATTCTTACCAGGAAATTGGTCGAGTTGGGTTGTATTTCGCCAAGCGCCCGAACGAGTTGAACAAGTGATTTTATGGGCGCGCGGAGATTTATTTCCAGATGGTACGCTGATACCCTCTTCCGAAAACCAGTCATCTGATGGTGAAAAGATCTTGCCATTCATTGAACCGTTCAAATAAATAGGTAGAGGTCGATCGATTTAAGATCGATATGCGATATTGGAGAAGCGATGGTTGCAGCGAGTATTATTGCGATCGACGGACCGGCGGCCTCAGGTAAGTCGACCTTGGGAAAGAAATTAGCTGAATATTTAGGGTATTTGTATTTTGATACTGGAGTGATGTACCGAGCAGTGACTTTGGTGGCGATAAAGCGGGGAGTTCCGGTTGAAAACCAGGCTGAGATCGCAAGCATTGCCAAGGAGATCAAAATTGACGTGCAAGCGCCATCCCGAGATGATGGACGCGCCTATGACGTTCTGGTAGATGACCAGGATGTTACCTGGGAAATCAGGCGATCGGAGGTCGATCTGAAAGTCTCCGATGTGGCTGCAATTCGAGAAGTCCGGAATGCTTTGAGCGCCCCACAACGGCGAATTGGAATGAGAGGCAGGGTAGTAATGGTGGGGCGGGATATCGGGACTGTCGTGCTGCCGGAAGCAGATTTAAAGGTGTATCTGATTGCTTCAGAAAAGGAGCGGGCGCGTAGGCGATTGGCTGAATTGCGAGCGAGGGGTGTGCATGCTTCTTTAGAAGAGGTTCTCGAATCTGTGCGAAGACGTGATCAAATTGATTCCACTCGAAAGATCGCACCGCTCAGACCGGCGGCTGATGCCATCATCCTGGATTCAGACGGGTTAGAAATCGAGGAAGTTCTGAAGAGATTAAAGGAATTGGTGGAGGGACAATATGTCTGATGAGCAAGTGACATATAAGGTACCGCAGAACATTAAATTTATGCGTCTGGTACTGCGCCCCACCTTCCGAGCCCTCTTCCATGTACTATGTCGCGTACGTAAGGTTGGGATTGAGAACATCCCAAATAATGGCGCTTACCTCATCGCCATTAATCATATCTCCCTTTTTGAACCCCCTTTCATCCTTGCTTTTTGGCCGATTGCCCCTGAAGCAATAGGAGCTGTCGATATTTGGGAACGCACAGGGCAGGCTTCTCTCGCCCGATTATACGGGGGTATACCTCTTCACCGAGGTGAATATGATCGTCGTGTGGTGGCGACAATGCTGTCAATATTACGTTCGGGGAGACCTTTACTGCTCGCACCAGAGGGAGGGCGAACTCATACACCTGGATTAAGGCGAGCGTTCCCCGGCGTGGCATATGTGGTTGATAAAGTCAAAGTGCCGGTTGTGCCAGTAGGAGTTGTCGGATCCACCGATGATTTTTTACGACGAGCACTACACGGAAAACGTCCAGTTCTTGAGATGCGAATCGGCCGTCCTGTGTATTTATCAACAGTGGAAGGTCGAGGCGATATTAGACGAACAGCCTTGCAAAGGAATGCAGATATGATTATGGCACATATTGCCAGTCTTTTACCAGAAGAGTATCGTGGCGTATATGCTGACTACCAAATCTCTCCCGCCAAAACCTCGTAGCCCAAGGATCCGGAACGAACTTACCCGGTTACCCCGCTTGACGTGGTGGCGGAAGTTCTTTCGTCGTGCTATCACCTGGATCGCCCGGATATTAACGTGGATCTGGACTGATACACAAGTCTCCGGCCTGGAAAATTTGCCTGAGCGAGGACCGGCGATTATCGTTGCTAATCACCTGGGCGATGCTGACTTAGTAGTCGGGTTGTCGGTCACACCAACAATTGTAGAGATTTTCGCTAAGTCTGAGCTATATGACTTACCCATGCTAGGAAAGTTGATGGATGCTTATGGAGTCATTTGGGTACATCGAGGCCAACCAGATAGAAAAGCAATCCGGGCTGCCCTGCAAGCTTTAAAGATAGGCCGGATGGTAGCTGTGGCGCCTGAGGGGCGTGAAAGTC
>Ga0315548_1001975_pt1 | contig 16446 bp, 8 predicted proteins | sample SalMarSW160110MG_2_FD_202540 | JGI IMG/M metagenome (GOLD analysis project Ga0315548, IMG submission 202540) | Salt marsh sediment microbial communities from the Plum Island Ecosystem LTER, Massachusetts, United States - Salt Marsh Sediment SW1601-110 ...
GAGCCTGCCCACCGGGACGGTAAGTTTACCGTTAACAGCAGCGGGTGTCAAATACTTGAGGGTGGATTCTTTATCATTGGGCACCAGATTTACCCACTCATTGGCATCTTTTATCATCCCGGAAACTTCGTCTACAGGGATCTCCTTGCTCAACTTGATTGTAAAGGCCTGGCTGTGACACCTCATCGCCCCTACCCTCACGCATATTCCGTCCACAGGTATGGGTCTCTTAGTCTGCAGAATCTTATTGGCCTCAGCGGATCCTTTCCATTCCTCCCTGGTCTGTCCCGACTCCATAGCACTGTCTATCCAGGGGATCAGGCTGGCGGCAACAGGGGCTCCGAAATATTCTGTGGGGAAGGAAGGGTTCCGCAACTCTTCCGTGATCAAGGCGTCAATCTCTATGGCTGATGACGCTGGGTCTTTGAGCAAATCTTCGGAAACGCGCCCCAGTGCAATCATCTGGGCAACCAATTCCTTCATGTTATTCGCCCCTGCCCCTGAAGCGGACTGATAGGTCATTGACGATACCCAATCCACCACATTATTCACAAAAAGTCCGCCCAGGCCCATAAGCATCAAACTTACTGTGCAATTCCCTCCCACAAAAGTCTTTATCCCGGAAACCAGCCCTGATTCGATCACCGGCATATTCACAGGATCAAGCACGATTATGCTGTCGTCGTTCATCCTCAAAGCGGAGGAGGCGTCAATCCAGAATCCTTTCCACCCTGCCTTCCGCAGTTCAGGAAAGACCTTCCTGGTATAATCACCTCCCTGACATGTTACGGCGATATCAAGAGAGGAAAGGAGTTCAAGATCATAGGCATCCTTCAAGGCTGAAATCCCCATCCCGATATCGGGTCCCACACCCCCGATGTTTGATGTGGTAAAGAATAGTGGTTCAAAGCCCTTAAAGTCCTTTTCTTCCCTCATCCTTCCCATAAGGACTGATCCAACCATCCCTCTCCATCCGATAAATCCGATTTTCAGCATAATACTCTCCTCATGTAAGTTTTGTAATCATAAAACCTCTTGACGCGAGAGGCAAGACCAAAATGGATGCCAATATCCGCCTCCTAGACCCCTTTTGATATAATCTATAAAAGAGGGTCATGACCGTAGAATATGATCGTCATACTCCGGTTATACGTATACTTTTCAAGAGGACATTATCAGGATCCAAGGGTTCAAGGGTTCGAGGGTTCGAGTGAAGAGCTTGAAAAGAAAACAATCAACCCTTGACCCCTTGAATCCTGGAATCCTTGAACCCTTAGGACATCACCTTGAAAAATGCATCATGGCCTACGACTCGAAAAACAAAAAGGCCTTATTTCTAGCACCGAAGGTCACGGCTGTTCCTTTCAAGATGACATCTCCGAAAGAAGCCCACCCAAGGTGTGCAGTGGGGTTGTTTTCAAGGGTTTGTTCCACCAGGACACCACGTAGAATGTACCGTTGCGAATAGGAAAAGGTTTGCCAAACCCTTGAAAATAACTCCACGTCCACTGAACGCCATAGATGTCGTCTTGAAAGGAATGGCCGTGACCGAAGGACTGTTCCTTTTCTTCGTTCCGGATCTCCCGGGCTGGTCATTTCAAGCGGTTACGGCCGTGGGATGCCTACCCCCTCCGCTGTTCTCCCGTGCCTCCGGCACGGGAGCCAGGGGGTCCCCCAACCGTAACCCCCTGAAATAACAGCGCCCTCCCGATAGTCACTCATAAAAGGAACAGTCCTTCGCCCTAATTCCACACCTCCGGCATTATCCAAGGTCACGGCTGTTCTTGGAAAGACCACATCTCAATAAAGGGCCAATGGTTATAGGATCCTCCGTAAAAGTCAACGGGATCTTCAATTAGGTATTCTTTGAAAGGTGATCTCTGAGGTGCAATACTGAGCGAGCCAAGAATATCGAACAGGGGATAAGGGAATAGCTAATAGCTAAAAGCTGATAGCTAAAACCTAACTACCCGGACAGACATCAACAAAGAGCAATTGACACATCATGGTTCTTATCATATATTTTTCATAAAGGTGGTACGAATTCAGGATATGGGAGCAAGCGAGGTGCTAAAAGGATGAAAAACTGTCTGGCCCTTATTATGGCGGGAGGAAAAGGCGAACGGTTGATGCCCCTTACAAGGGATCGATCCAAACCCGCTATTCCATTTGGAGGCATCTATCTGCTCATAGACTTGACGCTTTCCAACTGCATAAACTCGGGGGTCTATAGGATAATCGTATTGCCTCAATACAAATCACATGGTCTCATGCAGCATCTGGAAAAGGGCTGGAATATCTTTAGCCCAGCCCTGGGGCATTACCTGAAAACTGCTCCACCCCAGATGATGGTCGGGGAAAAGTGGTATCAAGGGACCGCTGATTCCATTAGACAAAATATCTATCTTATTGAACGGGAAATACCGGAACATGTCCTGATCCTGTCGGGAGACCATGTCTGTAAGATGGATTACGCACTGCTTAAAAGTTATCACGATGCCCACAACGCGGACGCCACAATAGCGGTCATTGAGATGAGAAAAGAGACATCGGAGGGATATGGGGTTGTTGAGGTGAACACGGATTTCCAGGTCACGGGGTTTCAGGAAAAACCCTTGAACCCAAGGACTATTCCCAATGACAGCACCCATATCCTCGCCTCCATGGGTATATATATATTCAAGGCCCGGGTACTTCTGGATCTATTGAAAAGTGACGAAAGTGCCGATTTCGGCAAGCATATAATTCCCTACATGATTGACAGATACAAGGTCATGGCCTACCCCTACCGCAGTCAAAACAGGATAAAAGATGTGGTTGTTCATACGGATGAAGCAGGAATACGGAGGGAGACTGTTGAAGAGACAACCCGGGATTCCGGTTACTGGAGGGATGTGGGCACCCTGGACGCCTACTGGAATGCCAATATGGATTTAACAGGGGTAAATCCTTATTTTAACATGTACGGCAAACTCTGGCCCATAAGGACCTATCAGCGGCAATACCCTCCTGTAAAAACCGTTTTTGCCCAGGAATCGGGTCAAAAGCCAAGGGCTGGCAAGGCCTTGGATTCCCTTGTGTCTCACGGTTCAATTATCAGCGGCGCATTGGTTATAAACAGCGTCTTTTCCTATAATGTCTTCGTTCAAAGCTGGGCCTCCGTCGAGGAATCGGTGGTTATGGAGAATGTTGTAATAGGTCGCCACGCCAGGATAAAGAAGGCCATCATCAGTGAAGGCGTACATATCCCTCACCACGAAGAGATAGGATTTGACCCTAGTAAAGACAGGAGTCGTTTTAAGGTCACCCCACGCGGGATCACGGTGGTGACAAAAGAAGATTTCCCTTATTAACATATTGATAAATCGTCTGAGGAAAGACTTATGAGACCCAAGATCAAGTATAATATTGTACCCCGATTGCCCTCAAAACTGGAGCCTTTAAGGAAACTTGCCTTTAACCTATGTTACAGCTGGAGGGGAGAGATACGTGATCTCTTTCAGCGCATAGACCCCAAGCTCTGGACTGATTGTAAACACAATCCCGTCCTGATGCTTGGTCTTGTGAGCCAGGATCGACTGGAGGAGATCTCCCGTGATCAGGGTTTTATGGCCCAGCTGGAAAGAGTTACACAGGATTTCACCCGGTATCTTTCCCAACCCAGGATACAGGCTGCGGATTATTCTCCGGATTTGCCTGTTAAGGTAGCCTACTTCTCATCTGAATTCGGTTTGTCGTATTCTCTGCCTATATACTCGGGAGGGCTAGGCATCCTCTCAGGAGACCACCTCAAGTCAGGCAGTGACCTTAATATACCCTTGGTGGGAGTTGGTTTACTCTACCAGGAGGGTTACTTCAGACAGTACCTGAGCTCGGACGGGTGGCAGATGGAGAACTATCCGGTAAATGACTTTTCCAATATACCGGTCAAACTGGTAAAGGATAAGGACGGAAAACCCATCCAAGTCTCGGTAAATCTCAAGGGAGAGGCAGTTAATATCCAGATATGGCGAATTGATGTGGGAAGAGTGCCGTTGTACATGCTTGATACGAATTTGCCCTCAAACTCACCCGAATATTGCAGGACAACTGCCCAGCTTTACGGCGGTGATCGGGAAATGCGACTCAGGCAGGAGATTGTCCTGGGGATAGGCGGTATACGAGCTCTTAAGTCCCTGGGAATCGAGCCCACCGTAATACATATGAATGAAGGGCATTCGGGCTTTTCTGCACTGGAAAGGATAAATATCCTCAGGAAGGAAAAAGGTCTTTCCTTTGACGCAGCCCGGGAGCTTGTCGTGGCTACCACTGTTTTTACTGCTCACACCCCTGTACCCGCTGGAAATGATGCTTTCCACCAGGACCTGATCAGGGATTATTTCGAAGAATACACAAAGGACCTTGGCATAAATTTCAGGGTATTGCTGGGCTACGGAAGGATGGATCCTCGAGATGAAGGAGAAAAATTCGGAATGAGCACCCTGGCCTTTCGTCTTTCTTCTCACGCCAATGGCGTCAGCCGTCTCCATGGAAAGGTGTCCCGTTCTCTGTGGCAGAAGATATGGAGCCGACATCCGGTAGAAGATGTACCTATTGATCATATCACAAACGGTATACATGTGCCCACCTGGATCTCCAGGGAAATGGCCTTTTTATTTGTCCGCTACCTTGGCCCTGACTGGGCCGAAGACCCTGATAATAAAAAGGTATGGGACCAGATAGAGAATATCCCCAGCACCGAACTCTGGCGTTCCCATGAACGTTGCAGGGAGCACCTCGTGGCCTTTGTCCGCCGTCTTTTAACCCAGAACCTTATCGCAAGGGAAATGGATCCTGCCGGTATACAGGAAGCAGGAGAGGTTCTGACACCCGACGCCATGACTATCGGTTTTGCCAGGCGTTTTGCCATTTACAAAAGAGCCACCCTCTTATTCAGGGATCCGGAACGGCTTAATCGTATATTAAACAATCCTGAATGTCCTGTTCAGATTATCATATCAGGTAAGGCTCATCCCCAGGATAACGAGGGGAAGGAGTTTATTAAAACCATCATCCACCTTTCAAGAGATCCTAGGTTCAGCAAACGAATCGTTTTCCTCGAAGACTATAATTTCCATATCGCCCATGTCCTGCTATCAGGGTGCGATCTGTGGCTTAACACGCCTCGCCGCCCGCTTGAGGCATGCGGTACGAGCGGGATGAAGGCCCTGGCCAACGGAGCACTCAATCTCAGCGTCCTGGACGGATGGTGGGATGAGGCCTATCACAGCAAATTCGGCTGGGCACTAGGGCATGGAGAGGTATATAATGATCATAACGCCCAGGACGACATTGAGAGCCGTGATCTGTACAACCTCCTCGAGGAAGAGGTAATCCCCCTGTTTTATCAGCGGGGACACGACGACATCCCCAGGGAATGGGTTGAAAAGATGAAGGCGGGCCTTCGATTCCTTACCCCTGTTTTTAACTCCCATAGAATGGTCCAGGATTATATGGACCGATATTACCTGCCCTGCTCAAGACGCTTTAATTTCTTAAGCAGAGACGATTTTGGAGGGGCCAAAGACCTGGCTTCCTGGAGACAGAAACTGATGACGGGTTGGCAGGATATCTCCGTCAAGGAAGTGACTTCGGGAAATGTTTCGGACATGCCCGTAGGAAGCGAGCTGGACATTGAAGCGAAAGTCTTGCTCGGGTCCCTCTCACCTGAGGATGTTACCGTGGAGGCGTATTATGGACGTCTGGACCATAACGGTGACTTTGCCGAGAGGGAAACGACCGCCCTGGATGTTGTTGACTTTAAAGATGAGGTCCATTATTTCAAGGGAAAGATCCCTTGCGTGGATACCGGGCGTTTTGGTTTTACGGTTAGGGTGATGCCCAGCTGGAAAAGGCTTGAAAACCCGTTCATCATGGGTCTGGTTACATGGGCATAATTCATAGTCACCACTTTCCTGGATCCCTTTATGATGTCTAGCATACAATAGCAGAGGCCGCGAATCTTGAATTCAATTCTAAGCCCCGACCAGATACAGGCGCTAGTTGACGGAAATCTTACCGACCCCTTTTCTATCCTTGGGGCCCATCCCATCGAGCTTGATGACGGGCATGCAGTGGTGATTCGGTCTTTCCTCCCGGGTGCTGAAAGCTTGTTTGTCATGGACCTCGTCCCTGAAAAAGAGATCCCGGCGTCCCTGATCCATGAGGCAGGCGTTTTTGAAGCGATCTTGAAAGAGAAAACAACAATTGCCCCCTACCGTCTCAAGGTAAATTTCATGGGTGGTACAGTATCTGTTTTCTATGACTGCTACTCCTTCCTCCCCGTGCTCAGTGACTATGACCTGTATCTGTACAATCAAGGCGATAATTATAACGTCTACCGGAAGTTAGGTGCTCATCCATGGACCCATCAAGAAATTAAAGGTGTCCTGTTCGCTGTCTGGGCACCTTCTGCCGCCAGGGTAAGCTTGGTGGGCGATTTCAACCAGTGGGACGGGCGGAGGCATCAGATGCGTAATCGAGGTCCCTCGGGAATATGGGAGCTGTTTGTGCCTCACCTGGGGAAAGATTTACTCTATAAGTTCGAAATCCGGACACAAAAGGGTACAATCCTTATCAAGGCCGATCCCTTTGCCTTCTGGTTTGAACAACGTCCGAAAACAGCAGCTATTGTCCAGGACCTTGACACCTTCTCCTGGACCGACCAGGAGTGGTTAATCTCCCGCTCCGGCCGGGATTACTTGAAAAATCCTATGGCCGTCTATGAGGTACACCTGGGATCATGGAAAAGGAGGGTAGAGGAAGGAAACCGATGGCTGACTTACAGGGAGATGGCAGAAGAACTGGTTCCCTATGTTAAAGAAATGGGGTTCAACTTCATAGAATTTCTCCCTCTGTCAGAACACCCTTTTGACGGTTCCTGGGGTTATCAGGTTACGGGATACTATGCGCCAACCTCCCGTTTCGGATCACCGGAAGATCTAATGTTTCTCGTGAACCGCTGCCATGCTGAAGGAATAGGCGTTATCCTGGACTGGGTTCCTGCCCACTTTCCACGGGACTCCTATGCACTTGAATACTTTGACGGTACACATCTGTATGAACATCAAGACCCTCGTCAGGGGATACAGAAGGACTGGGATACCCTGATCTTCAATTACGGTCGCACAGAGGTAAGGAATTTTCTGGTGGCGAATGCCCTATTCTGGCTGGATAAGTACCACATGGACGGCCTGAGGATAGACGCCGTGGCGTCAATGCTTTATCTGGACTATTCGCGAAAAGACGGGGAATGGATCCCCAATCGTTATGGCGGCAGGGAGAACCTTGAAGCGATCGATTTTATAAAGAACCTTAATACCAAGATATATGAAAGATTTCCTGGTGTTGTAACCATTGCCGAGGAATCGACATCCTGGCCGGGAGTGACGCTTCCGGTCCATTTGGGGGGCTTGGGTTTCATGTTTAAATGGAATATGGGTTGGATGCATGACATGCTGACCTTTATGTCCAAGGACCCTGTCCACAGGCGATACCATATGGATATGCTTACTTTTGCCCTCCTCTATGCATTTCATGAAAACTTCATACTTCCTCTGTCTCACGACGAAGTAGTACATGGAAAAGCATCCCTGCTTTCCAAGATGCCCGGAGATGACTGGCAGAAATTCGCAAACCTCAGGCTGCTTCTGGGATACATGTACGGTGAACCTGGTAAAAAAACGCTGTTCATGGGCGGGGAATTAGGCCAACGGCAGGAATGGGGGCACGACCATCAACTCCAGTGGCATCTCCTGGAGTATGAGCCCCATAAGGGATTACAGAGATTTGTAATGGATCTTAACAGGATATACATGTGCGAACCAGCTATGTATGAGCTCGACTTTCAGCCCGAGGGTTTTGAGTGGATCGACTTTCGTGACGCGGATTCCACCGTGGTATCCTTCATTCGCAAAGGCGAGTCCCCGGATCAAACCCTTGTTTTCATATTTAATTTTACCCCTGTGCCAAAGGAAAATTACCGGATCGGGACGCCCGAATCAGGATACTACAAGGAGCTTATTGATTCGGACGCGGCCTGCTACGGAGGTTCCAACATGGGACTTCAGGGAGGTGCTCACGCTGAGCCCGTTCCATGGCATGGCAGGCCCTGTTCCCTAAGCCTCACTCTTCCTCCCCTCGCCATGCTAATCCTCAAGCACGTAGACAGTTAATGTTCCCCAACATGTCAATTAAGCCGGTACTCTCAGTTACAGCCTTCAGCCACCCCCACTCTTGTAAAGGAGACACCAATTAGGATTCAAGGATTCCACGGTTCAAGGATTCCAGTGAACAATTCAAGAATAAAAAGGCCGACATTTGACTCCTCGAATCCTAGAAGCCTTGGACCCTTGCCCCATCACCTTGAAAAAGGCATTATGACCAGATAATGCTATCAACAATATCCGGTCACAGCTGTTCCTTTCAAGACAACATCTATGGTATCCAGTGCACGTGTGCTTATTTTCAAGGGTTTGGCACACACATTCTTGGTAGCAACGGGAAATTCTGCCAGGGGTTCTGGTGGAGCAAACCCTTGAAAATAAGCACACTGCAGGCCTTGGGTGGAATCCTTTTTGAGATGTTGTCTTTCAAAGAACTGCTGTGACCTTGATCCGGCCCGGAGGTGCGGCACCAGGGCGAAGGGCTGTTCCTTTTTTGAGTGACTATCGGGAGGGCACTGTTATTTCAGGAGGTTACGGGTGGGGGGGACCCCCTGGCTCCTGTGCCGGAGGCACAGGAGAACAGCGGAGGGGGTAGGCATCCCACGGCCGTAACCGCTTGAAATGACCAGCCCGGGGAGATCCGGAACAAAGAAAAGGGACAGCCCTCCGGCCACGGCAGCTCTTCTCAAGACGACATCTATGGCATTCTGAGGACGTGTTCTTATTTTCAAGGGTTTGGCACACCTTTTCCTGGTAGCAACGGGAAATTCTGCCAGGGGTTATGGTGAAGCAAACCCTTGAAAATAAGCCCACTGCAAACCTTGGGTGGGATTCTTTCGGAGATGTCGTCTTTCCAAGAACAGCCGTGACCCGCAGAGATTGATACTGTTAAGGCATTACATACCTTAAAAGGTTATGTAATGCCTTCAAACAGGGAATAACAAGAGCTAATGGCTAATAGTTAAGAGCTAACTAAGAGGTCATGATGCTTCTTGAAAGGTGATATCTGAGCATGCAAGCGTTCCGGTGCTTGAGTATTAGGCCAAAAAAAAGATTGTATCCGGTAAAACCGGATACAGTCTTTTTTGTTATACGTGCTTTTACGGGCAGTCCGCTGAGCGGTTACATCATACCGCCCATACCGCCCATACCGCCTCCTCCTGGAGGCATGGACATATCTTCCTTCTCTTTGGGTTTCTCCGCTATCATGGCTTCAGTTGTTAGCAGAAGTGCAGAAACCGAAGCCGCGTTCTGAAGAGCAAACCTCGTTACCTTGGTAGGATCAATGATGCCAACGCTCAACAGGTCCTCATATTCGCTGGTTTCAGCATTAAGGCCGAATGAGCCTTTCTTGTCCTTGACCTTCTCAACAACAACCGAACCCTCAAGACCGGCGTTATTGGCTATCTGGCGAATAGGCTCTTCCAGGGCCTTTACCAGGATAGCAACACCGTTCTGTTCTTCTCCTTCCAGTTTCAACTCCGAAACGGCCTTGATGCACCTTAAAAGTGCAACACCGCCTCCCGGAACAATACCCTCTTCAACCGCGGCCCTCGTAGCATTAAGTGCGTCTTCCACCCTGGCCTTTTTCTCTTTCATTTCCGTCTCAGTTGCAGCACCCACACTAATTACCGCTACGCCACCTATCAATTTGGCAAGTCTTTCCTGAATTTTCTCGCGATCATAATCCGAGGTAGTCTCTTCGATCTGTGCTCTTAACTGTTTAACTCTTCCTTCAAGGTCTTTTCGGCTGCCTCCTCCGTCAACTATGGTGGTATTATCCTTGTCAATACTAACGGTCTTAGCCGTGCCTAGATCATTCAGGGTTACATTTTCAAGCTTCAGGCCTAGATCTTCCGAAATAACCCGGCCGCCAGTGAGAACAGCTATATCTTCCAGCATGGCCTTTCTTCTATCACCGAATCCCGGGGCCTTAACTGCGGCGGCCTGCAGGGTGCCTCGCAACTTGTTTACCACCAACGTAGCCAGGGCCTCACCTTCAACGTCTTCCGCAATAATCAGCAATGGCCTGCCCATTTTCGCAATCTGTTCAAGGATGGGCACCAAATCCTTCATATTGGCGATTTTCTTTTCATTAAGCAGAATATAGGGTTCGCTAAGGCTGATCTCCATTTTTTCAGGATCAGTCACAAAGTAAGGAGAAAGATAACCTCTGTCAAACTGCATGCCTTCCACGATCTCAAGGGTGGTTTCCATGCTCTTTGCTTCCTCCACGGTAATTACCCCTTCCTTTCCCACCTTATTCATTGCTTCGGCAATAATATTACCAATCGTAGGATCATTATTGGCTGAAATTGTGCCGACCTGTGAGATCTCTTCCTGATCCTTAGTGGGTTTGGAGAGTTTTTTCAATTCTTCCACAGCCACTCCAACTGCTTTTTCTATCTTGAGAGCCATGGGATTAATTCCTGCGGCCACAAGCTTTGAACCTTCCTTGTATATGCTCTGGGCAAGAACTGTCGCAGTAGTCGTGCCGTCACCGGCCACATCGGAAGTTTTGGAGGCCACTTCTTTTACCATCTGGGCACCCATGTTTTGGAACCTGTCTTCCAGTTCAATCTCTTTAGCCACAGTTACACCATCTTTGGTGATGGTTGGTGCTCCAAAAGACTTTTCAAGTACCACATTACGACCTTTAGGACCCAAGGTCACCTTTACCGCATCAGCAAGGGTATCTACTCCTCCCAAGATAGCCTCTCTGGCCTTTCCACCGTATTTAATATCTTTTGCCATCTTAACTGTCCTCCTTAAAATGATTTAACTTATTCCACAATAGCGATTATGTCATCTTCGCGCATAATGAGGTGCTCCTCACCATCAATATTGATTTCCGTGCCTGCATATTTTCCAAAAAGTACCTTATTGCCTTTTTTTACATCAAGTGGTTGCAGGTTGCCGTTTTCAAGGAGCTTGCCATTACCTACTGCCACGACTTTCCCTTCCGAGGGTTTCTCTTTTGCTGTGTCGGGGATTATAATACCGCCTTTGGTCTTCTCCTCCTCTTCTATCCTTTTTACAATAACTCGATCATGTAAAGGTCTGATTTTCATTTTCTGTATCTCCTTCCTTTTCCTTTAAAATAATGGTGACTTTAAAAGACCTGAAAAGAATCAAGGGGTCATAGCTATATGTTTTTGTTTGTCCTTACCAGGGCCTTTTACCATGGGCCTTATGCTTGCTATCTCTATCCCCGAACATCCACATACAAAAATAGCGTCCAAAACAATAATACCATACGGACAATTGAGAAAAACCAAAAAGGAAAATTATGAATATCCGGAATCTTAGACAATAATGTTTAAGCGTGACAAAACCTAATTATTCAAACATAAATGTCAAGGGTTCTCCTGAAAATATTTAAATAATGACCCTTGGCCATAAAAAAACAGGCCCTTTTTGGTTTACATTATGGGACATTATTACACTGATTTCCAGGATAAGTAACATCTACCTGCAAGCATCTTAGGATTCAATTGGATCTTTTTGAACCACAAAACATCCGTTTTTCGGTAAAAACTGAACCATAGCCTTATTTAACGAAGATCCTACAACTTGCTGATTATTAGGTTTTTCAAAACTTATTTAAAATTGCTTTTGCAAAATTCAGGTAATAAGTTATTGAAAATAATCAATCAGTAGGATAGCATAATATTTTCATGCACCTTCGGAATTTATTAACAGGTTTAAGGCAAGGGGTAATCAATAATGCCTGACAGATATAATAATATACTGGACCAGATAGGAAAAACGCCCCTGGTGCCTGTCAAGCGCATAAATCCAAACAAAAACGTAAAGATACTGGCAAAACTTGAATCTTTCAACCCTGGCGGGTCTGTTAAAGATAGGCCCGCCTTACAGATGATTGAAGATGCGGAGTTGACAGGCGAACTGACAAAGGGAAAGATCATACTTGAAGCTACCAGCGGCAATACAGGTATCGGTTTAGCCATGGTAGCGGCGGTAAAGAGTTACCGTATTGTTTTAGTCATGTCCGAGGCGGTAAGTGAGGAAAGGAAGAAGATTCTCCGGGCAATGGGTGCAGAACTAAAATTTACACCCGCCCACCTTGGTACTGATGGAGCTATCGAGTCGGTCTATAATATGAAAAGGGAAAAACCTGATAAATACTGGCTTGCAGATCAATTCAACAATAAATCAAACTGGATGTCTCATTATGAAGGGACAGCCATGGAGATATGGGAACAAACACGAGGAGAACTGGATGCTATTGTCTGCTCTATGGGCACAACAGGCACATTGATGGGCATATCAAGACGTTTTAAGGAGCTTAAACCCGATGTAAAAATCATCGGTGTTGAACCCTATCTGGGGCATAGGATTCAGGGACTTAAGAACATGAATGAATCATATCGGCCAGGCATATTCGAGAAAAACAGGGTAGACCGAATCATTAGAATTGATGATGAAGAGGCATACCAGACATCAAAAATGCTTGCAAAAAAGGAGGGCCTTTTTGTGGGCATGAGCTCAGGAGCAGCCATGGCTGGGGCCTTAACTCTTGCCAAAGAGATGGATTCAGGCAGTATCGTGGTGATACTCCCGGACACCGGGGAGAGATACCTGAGTACTACGCTATTTGAGGATAAAAAGAAAACCGGCCAGCTCCTTTACAATTCTCTTACTAGGAAGAAAGAAACCTTTGTTCCAATAGATGAAAAACGTGTCAGACTTTACTCCTGCGGCCCCACGCTTTCCCAGCTTATACATATAGGACAAAGCAGGCGTTTTGTCTTTTCGGATCTCATAGTGAGATACCTGGAATATAAGGGCTTGCCCGTAACCCATATCATGAATGTAACAGATTTGGATGATCGTACTATCGAAGGGGCGGAAAAGGCTGGTTTATCCCTCCGGGAATTCACAAGAAACTATTATGACGAATTCTTGAAGGATATCGACAGCCTGAACATAAAAAGGGCGGACAAATATCCCGGGGCTATCGAACATGTTGATGACATGATTGATATGAGCAAAAGATTGCTGGAAAAGGGCTATGCCTATGAAAAATTCAGATCTGTCTATTTTGACATTTCTCGATTCAGGGAATACGGCAAGCTTTCCAGAGTCGATTTGAAGAAGATCAAGGTAGGCAAGACAGTTGACCTGGAGCAATATGAAAAGGAAAACCCCAGGGATTTTACGCTCCTCAAACGTTCAACACTTAATGAGCTCAAGAAAGGCATCTCCTATAACACAAAATGGGGCAATATCAGGCCGAGCTGGCATCTGGAGTGCCCGGCGATTGCTATGAAATACCTGGGGAAAACCTATGATATTCATACAAGCGGCATCGACCTCATCTTCCCTCATCACGAGAATTCGATAGCCGTATGCATGGCTTTGACAGGCAAGCCGCCTGCCAATTACTGGCTTCATAATGAACTCGTTATGATAAACGGGAAAAAATTTCCCAATGTCCCTGATCAAAAATACAGCATCAGGAAAATACTTGAAAGGGGCTACAAAGGCAGGGAGATACGCTACTGGCTTATCAGCCGCCATTACAGAAAACCGATCTTTTTCTCCTGGGAAAAGCTCGATATGGCCAAAAAGACTCTCTCAAATATGGACAGATTTGTGACCAAACTTATACATTGCCGCCAAGGTCCTCCCCATCCAGATATGGATCAGATATTCTATGATTTAAGATATAATTTTGTTAAATCAATGGATGATGATTTTAATATTGCACCCGCGTTGGCAGCCGTCTTTCAATTCATGGGCAGCGTCAACAGAATAATGGACCGCCAAGGGCTGAATGAACAGGATAAAAACAAGATAATCGAATACCTGCAGGACATGAACTCTGTCCTGGGAGTAATGGATTTCGAGCCCGAAAAATCTGATAGGTCTGTGGAGGATTTGGTAGCCAAGAGGGAAGAGGCAAGGAAGGCAAAAGACTGGGAAACCGCGGATCGTACACGGCGGGAGTTAAAGGAGAAGAAAGGGGTCGAGGTCTTAGACACCAAAGACGGCCCCATATGGCGTAAGTCCGTTACTTAAAGTCCGCCGCGCATTCCCGGACTTTTCTTTAACCCATTTTATGCGCAAACACCGGCATCCTGTACTATTATCTGACCGGTTACCTGATTTGGTAAATCCGATAGAAGCCACAGGTCGAGCCCCCTGATCTCTTCAACAGCTGCTGCCCTGCTTCCCAAATCTCTCTTTTTTCCCGGTGGAGCCAAGCCTATTTCATGGTAACCGAGGCAGATTACATTAAGGCGAACAGTGATGCTGTGTAGTACTGCCGTCCATCCGACACGGTTGTGTGACGCTACATGCCGTTTTGCAAAAATGTCCGTCACCTAAGAATCTTTTTCCTGTCGGGTCTTTATAATCAAGAGCGTAATCACAGCTCCTATGAGGATGAAGACGGTCGAAAACTGAGTGACAGTCCAGTCGGTTCCTGGTATTAATCCCCTGTCATCCCCCCTGAATCTTTCGATTAGGAGCCGCGAGGCGCTGTGTAAAATCAGAAACCATAATAGCACCCGGCCCTCGAAATTCTTCTTGGCGGTCAGGATCATAAGGATAATAAAGATTACAAAGCCGCTCAATGAGGAGTATAGCTGTGTCGGATGCAGGGGGATATCAGGCATAGCCAGGGAGCGGGGATCGGTAAATACCACACCCCAGGCCACGGTTGTGGGCTTGCCATAGCAGCAACCCGCCATAAAGCAGCCTATACGACCTATGCCTTGACCTATTGCTACTCCAGGAGACCAGATATCTCCTAACACCAATAGATTATAGTCTTTCCGCCTGGCGTACCAGATAAGCATAATAAGACCTGCCAGCAAGCCTCCCGCAAAAACGAGACCTCCCTGCCATAGTTTTAGCATATCCAGAGGGTTTGAACTGTAATATGAAAAATTCATAAGTATATAAAGCAGCCTCGAACCGATGATACCGCCAAGAATAATGATAAAACTCATATCCAGGATATTCTGAGGCATTATACCCTGTGATCTTCCTATCCGTATGGTTACCAGGATACCCACTACGATACCGGTAGCCACAAAGATACCGTAGGTATGCAAGGTAAAGGGTCCTATTGAAAATAAAACAGGGAACATGACAAAATCATCCCTTCTTTTTCATTAATTAATCCTATCCTCTGCTCTGACAAACGGTGATTAGATGTCCTCTTGAAAAGAGCAGGTGTGACCGGGAGTTAGCTTTTAGCTATTAGCCATTAGCTTTTAGTTATCAGCAAAGAGCAATGAGCAAAGGGGTAAGGATTAAGGGATATGGATTAAGGGATTAAGAAAAATACTCCGCTACCACATAATCCTTAATCCCTAATCCTTAATCCCTCTATTGCCTATGAGCTATCAGCTATGAGCTAATTTGTCCTTCTCGCTAGTGCTACCCCTTCGGGCCTACATAAGGTCACGGGTGTTCTTTGAATGGCGGCATCTCAAAAAAGGATTCCACCCAAAGCCCGCAGTGGGCTTATTTTCAAGGGTTTGCTCCACCAGAACCCCTGGCAGAATTTCCCGTTGCTACCAAGAACGTGTGTGCCAAACCCTTGAAAATAAGAACACGTACTCCGGATACCTTAGATGCCGCCTTGAGAAGCATACCCGGGACCGGTTATCATCCTTCACACCTATCCGGTCATTCCATACCGGATCTACAAATCATCCCCCCTTTTATCATCCTGAATACCGAAAAAAAAGAGATTTATTAGAATCCAGAAGACCCCCACGGTAATGGACGAATCAGCCAGATTAAATGCCGGCCAATGATATTCTCCTATGAAAAAGTCTAGAAAATCTATTACTTCCCTGATCCTCAACCTGTCGATAAGATTTCCAATTGCTCCCCCTACTACAAGTGACAATCCGAAAATTACTCTCTTATCCTTGCCCTTAAGAGTTATAAACCACAAAAAGAGAAGTATGATCGCTATTATGGTGGCAGAAACAAGCAAGTAAAAGAAATATTGCGCGTCGGGGTTATTAAATAATCCAAAGACTATCCCCCTGTTTCTGACATGGACAAGATGAAAAAAACCATCTATTACCGGCACAGATTCGTAATACTTTATGGACCCGGCAACAATGATTTTAGAGGCCTGATCCAGAATGATCACCACGGAGGCAGGAATGGTAAAAAAGATAAGGTCTTTCTTCACACTCAAATGTACCCCATTTCCTTCAAGGCATTGAAACATCTTTCGCAGATGGTAGGG
>Ga0315548_1001984_pt1 | contig 16399 bp, 9 predicted proteins | sample SalMarSW160110MG_2_FD_202540 | JGI IMG/M metagenome (GOLD analysis project Ga0315548, IMG submission 202540) | Salt marsh sediment microbial communities from the Plum Island Ecosystem LTER, Massachusetts, United States - Salt Marsh Sediment SW1601-110 ...
GATAAACATTTCGCTCTTCTATACTGCTCCTGATTGAAAAATACAGGATTTTTCAATCAGAAAGCGGCTCATGTCCGATAAACAGTGTATATGAAGGATTATACGTTGCCAAGAGAAGAAATAGCGGAACTGGAAAAACGTCATCGTTCTCTTCGTGATAGACGTCAGGCCGATCGTGTCAAAGCGGTCATTGCTTTATCCAAGGGATGGTCGGCGGCTCAGGTGGCCGAGATTCTTCTGTTTGATGAGAAGACGTCCCGGCGCTATTTCGAACGTTATCAGCAAGGCGGTCTGGCGACTTTGCTGGATGACAACTATTCCGGAGCAGAGCCAAAGCTGAACACGCATCAAATCAGCGAACTTGACGCTTATCTTGAAGGACATATTCTGCCCGATGCCAAATCGGTCATCGCTCATATTGCCAAGCAGTACAGGGTACGGTACTCGGTCAGCGGCGTCACCGATCTGCTGCATCGGCTCGGATTTTCCTACAAGAAGCCCACGCATGTTCCCGGCAAACAAGACCCGGATCAACAACGGGCCTTTCTCAAAGAATATGCACATATCAAAGCAAGCAAGGGGGATAACGATCCGATCTATTTCGCCGACGCCACCCATCCGCAGCACAACAGCATTCCGTCGTACGGCTGGATCAAGAAAGGGCAGGACAAAGAACTGAAAGCCAACTGTGGCCGCCAGCGATTGAATATCAATGGGGCGATCAACATCGAAACTCTAGAGCCAACGACCGGATTTTATGACACGATCAATGCCGATTCAGTCATTGATTTGTTCGCGAAGATTGAGCGCAAGCATCCTGAGGCAGACGTGATTTATGTCATTGTTGACAACGCCCGGTACTATCGTTGCCGTTTGCTGAAGAAGCATCTTCGTGGGACAAAGATCAAGTTGATATTCCTGCCGCCGTATTCGCCGAATTTGAATCTGATTGAGCGGTACTGGAAGTTCTTCAAGAAAAAAGTGTTGAACAACGGCTACTATGAAACGTTTGAGGAATTCAAGCGTGCTTGCGAGAGCTTTTTTCGAAAGCGGAGGAAATATTTGCCGGAATTGCAAACGCTCTTGACGGAAAACTTTCATATTCAGACTGCTTAAAAACGGGAAAACTTAAGCGCGTACAGTATACTAAGAAAAGGGTGAGAGACGGGATTCGAACCCGCGACCCCCAGAACCACAATCTGGTGCTCTATCCGACTGAGCTACTCTCACCACGACAATTGATTATTTACTATTGTTTATTGATAGCACGTCAGTAACTTGCCCACTGACAGGCAAAATTATAATTTGTAAATTATCAATTATCAATAACCAATTTCCCGTATCATCCCGAGCGAAGCGCTGCGCAGCATGAGAGCAATATGCCGGAAAAACCAACGGGCTCCGCTAAAAACCGGAGCCCATCTCATGTTGACATATAGCCCACCAGTTAACCAATTCACGTGTCAGGTTCTGCCTACCGACTATATCGCGGTGTACTGAGCATGCACTGCTGATGGCGATATCATAAATATGTTCTTAGCAACGTAAGGCAATCTGAATTTTCTATCCTAATGTCCCTCATTAATGTTCCGGTGATACCTTTCCCTCTGATTCCCTGCAGGAATGTTCTTTGTACTTTCTCTATTTCCATGGTGGTAAAACTTAGGGCAGTCCCGCAAATTTGCTGCTCATCCCTCAGTAATTCAGGAATACGCAAGACGTTTAGATTCTCCTTGGCATATCCAAAACCGAGAAAGAATACATTACTCGCTTGGTTTAGAAGCTTCTGTGCCTCTTCCAGTTCTGGATTCTTCTCTTTTTCGTAGATAATGCGTAGTTGCTTCGCCACGTTCTTGACGTCAATGTATTTCATCTCTTGTCTGTACTTGATGCCTTTGTGGAGTTCTTCTTGCCAATCCAGTTTAGCAACTTGTCCAAAAACATGGATGATCCGTAAAGTACCAAGCTGCTTCTTGATCTGGTCCAGAGGGATGCCATTGAATAAGTTGGTAAGGCTTTTATAGAGGAAGTGCTCTAAGGACCTGTCGTAGTTAAAGGTTATGATCGAAAGCTTATTCTCAGAGAAGCGAACATAGTCATCTTTGGTAGTGATATCGTCTGTGAGTTTATCTAACAAATAAACATACCAGTCATGTTCTCTATTCTGGATGTGTTCCCTAAAACAGCTATGGCGCTCCGCCTTGAGGATTTGCAGCACTATCGCCCATTTTCCTATCTCGGCAAATTCTGGATTTCTAGCGAGGAACAAATCTATTGACCTCGTAGCAGATTCATCGAACTTCTGCACAAATTCTTTCACCCGTTCCGTCCATGTTGCAAGAGGCAATGGTCGGTCTGTCGATGTTTGCAAGTAATGTTCGAAGTCACTCACAAAGTTCCCTATGATCTGTTCGCGCAATTCTGCTCCTGTTGGGAAACCATAAGGATGGCTTGCTCCTGCTCCTAGAATAAAAACAGTTGGTTCCTTAATCATACTTGTTGTATTAATTTGAGTTTCAAAATGATTAACTTACAATCTTTCTATGATAAAAATTATAACCTTTTAGTATTATCGAAGAAGATTTATTTTACACAGCTTTGAGTTAGTTGTTAAAGAGCATATTTCAACCCCGCAATTCCCGCCAAACGAATTAGTCGCTTGTCGCTCGTGCCTTATAGCCCGAATTCGCATCTCCCTTCAACTTTGCTCAGGATAAACTTGACTCGTGAAGCGCATCTCGCGTTGAAGGAACAGAATATAGCAAAAGAAGTGAAAAGTCAAAATGAAAAAGGGAGAGAAGCACACAAGAGCACAATGCACACGGGCACAAGGAATTGGATTCCCGTTTGCGGGAATGACAGTTTTTGAACAGATTCCTCGTGGAGTTTGCCCTTGAGTGCAATAAAGGGCTCGGAATTACAATCCGTCGCTCGGGTCACGTGCCACGGAAGACGCTTCACGCAATACGCAGGACGCAATACGCTACACAATTCCTTTGTTGTCGTCCTCGGTTTTTGTGGCCATGGAATAATTGTTGTCCTGGCGCTTCCAATTTACCTGCCACTTCTGTTCGTACAAGCGCATAATATCGTCCGCATCGAGGCCGAGGCATTGGGCCAGAGAAATCCAGAAAAATAGCATGTCTATTACTTCAACTCTTGCATTCTGCAAATCGTGCAAGAAAAATCTTTTTCCATCTTTTGCTTCTTTGCACCAGTGTTTCCAGAAAGTGCAATCGCGCAGCTCCTCCAGCTCGTTGCTCATCGCAGCGATGTAGTTATTCAGCCAGATGCCGGCTGTTTGCGGGTCGAAGTCTTCACGCAGGGCATCCGGATCGAAGCCGGTTCGCTTATTTAATTCAGCCTGTTTTTTAAATAGCTCTTTTAGCATTTTGGAACCTTAGGTTTTGAGTTTAATGAAATTAAAATAGCCACGGTGTTAGACCATCTGTGGCCTGTAACGTCTCCATATTATCTTTATTTGGTATGATAAAGTGCTCCGGCACGGGGAATTGCGAGCATAAAAGCAGTACCTCCTTGCCAACTTTTTCAATAGCTGATTCGTTGTCAATATTTTCGACGACTTTGTTTATGAGTGTAGCAACAAGCCTTGCCTCATTCTCTTTCATACCACGAGTAGTTATAGCCGGAGTTCCCAAGCGCAGCCCGCTGGGGTCGTACGGCGGTGCAGGATCGCCCGGTACGGTGTTGTAGTTTGTGACAATCCTGGCTCTATCCAATGCCTTTGCCAGCTTTCTGCCGGGTACTTTTTTGTTTCGCAGGTCAATAAGTATTAGATGGTTGTCGGTGCCACCTGTGCTAAGTTTGAAACCGTATTCGAGCAGCTTTTCAGCGAGGGCCTTTGCATTTTTAACGATTTGTTCTGCGTATACAACGAACTCAGGGGTGTCTGCTTCGGCCATTGCAACCGCGATAGCAGTTAGGGTGTGCATGTGTGGGCCACCCTGCAAGCCGGGAAATACGGCTCGATCGACTTTTTCAGCGTGTTCTTCTTTGCACAGCAGCATCCCGCCGCGAGGGCCACGCAGTGTTTTATGCGAGGTTGTTGAAACGATATCGGCGTGAGGCACGGGACTTTTATGTATACCTGCTACAACCAGTCCCGCTATGTGGGCTATGTCACTTACATGGTATGCGCCGACCTCTTTGGCGATCCGGCCGAATGTCTCAAAGTCGATCTCTCTGGGATATGCAGTTGCACCGGAGATAATTATTTTAGGGCGGTGTTTTTTAGCGAGTTTTTCAATCAGGTTGAGGTCAAGTCTGCCGGTTTCGTGGTTCACGGTATATGGGACGGATTTGAAGAATCTGCTGGTTAGAGAGACTTTCCAGCCATGCGTTAAATGTCCGCCATCAACAAGGGACATTCCCATGATGGTGTCACCCGGGTTTATCAGGGCAGCATAGGCCGCTAAGTTTGCGACTGAGCCGGAGTATGGCTGAACGTTTGCATGATCGGCCTTGAAGAGTTTTTTTACCCGTTCCTGTGCCATTTTTTCGATGAGGTCTGTAACCTGTTGGCCCTCATAGTAGCGTTTTCCGGGATAGCCTTCAGCGTATTTATTGGTAAGGCAACTGGCGCTTGCCTGCATTACAGCTTTGGAGACGTAATTTTCTGAAGGGATCAGGCGTATTGAGCCGCTCTGTCGTGCTTTTTCCTGCCTTATCAGCTCGAATATCTGTGGGTCATACTGCTCAAGAGCTGTTTTCATATTGGTTTCTCCGTAAAACCGTGTTGTTCGAGTTGCCTTTTGGTTCACAGATTATGAGCGCTCTGGTGATTTGTTCTTATAACACAGTCCTAATTCTTGTACAAGCATTTATTTGTTGACAAAATTCAGCCGACTATTACGATTGGCACTTTGGGCGACGTAGTAAGAGAATTGGTCTTTCTAAACTTATGTCGGCAGATAAAACCAATCAGAACATGGCAGAAGCCGATAGTATTTTTGCTCGAGCCCGTCGGGCAGCGAAGGCAGGCGAGCTGGATCACGCGATTGATTTGTGTCTTCAGGGTCTACGCTTGGTACCGGATGCCGTTCACGAGGGTCACGTTGCACTTCGGGAGGTGGCTCTGTCGCATCATGCAGCAGGCGGGGCAAAGCCGTCGGCAGATGAGGTGGCCAAGCTATCACAGGGCGAGACCCCACTTGAGCAGATGCTGAACGCTGAGTACCTTTTGGCTAAGGATCCTGAGCATCTGCCGTATGCGGAAGCCATGCTCAAGGCTGCGGTTGCTGGTGACTACAAAGCGACGGCTAGCTGGATAGCGGATTTGATATTTTTAGCAAATAACAGTGCCAAGAAACCGTCCTTGCAGATATATCTTTTGCTGAAGGATTCTTATGCGGCTGTTGGCCAGCTTGAAAGAGCAGTTGCTGCATGCCGGCGTTCGTTGAGACTGAAACCGGACGACCGGGAACTGGCCAAAGAGCTGCGAATACTTGCGGCTAAGCTGAATGCAAGCCGACAAATGGTCGATCAGAAGTCTGGTTTGAGCAAGTTGGATAATAATAGTGGTGATTTGCCTGAAAAGGGAAGTGAAAAGGTTGAAGATAATCGTCTTGCAGCTAAAGCGGGAGATGTATCGGGGGACCAGTTGACAGGGCCGAAAGGAGGGGTATCCAACCAGGAGCTTGCCAAGGCCAAGGCTTTTTTTGAGAAGGGGCAAAAAGCAGCGGAGATGGGTAATTTTGATTATGCTATTGACATGTATACTGAAGGGTTGCATTTTGCCCCAGAGGCGTTAGAAGAAGGTCATCTGCCGCTTTGTGAATTGGGTTTGCAGCGTCAGAGCAAAAATGGCAAGAAGCCTTCAATGATGGAGCGGATGAAGCGAATGCGAGGCAAAACACCACTTGAGCAGATGCTTAACGCAGAGTATCTCTTCACGAGGGACCCAAGTCATTTACCGTATGCCGAAGCGATGCTCAAAGCTGCTGTCACTGGTGGTTATAGGAAAACGGCTGGTTGGATTGCCAATTTGATCTTTCAAACGAATAACTCGGCGAGCAAACCATCGGTACAGACGTACATTCTGCTGAAAGATTCGTACGCTGCTCTGGGTGAGTATGACAAGGCTGTTGCTGCTTGTCAGCGTGCATTGCGACTCAAGCCTAATGACAAGGAGTTAGCTGATGAGTATAAGAACCTTTCAGCCGAGCTGACTATGGCTAGCGGCAAGTACGACGTTGAGGGTGATTTCAGGCAGTCGATCAAGGATCGCGAGGCCCAGGCAAAGCTCTACGCACAGGACAGAGTAGTAAAGACCAAAGACTATCGCGTAAGAGCGGTTGAAGATGCCAGAAAAGCACTTGCACGTAACCCGGACCTGCCGAAGAATATATTTCACCTGGCTGATGCTTTAGCGGACTTGGGGACCGATGAGAGCGAGAACGAAGCAATAAAACTTTTAGAAGAAGCTTACAAGGCCAAGGAAGATTTTAGCTACATGCAGCGGGCCGGCCTTGTAAGAATAAGGCAGGTTAAGCGTAGGTTGAAGCGTGCGAAGGCTGCGCTTGAGGCTGAACCGGGTAATGTGCAAGCAAAAGCTAAGGTCGAAGAGTTATCGAATCAACTGAGTAAAACAGAGCTGGAGCACTATCGTCTCTGTATGGAAAACTATCCGACCAGCTTGCAGGCCAAATACGATTTGGGCGTTCGCTTGGTCAGGAGTAAAAAGTACGACGAAGCGATACCTTTGCTACAGGAGGCACAGAAGGACCCGCGACGGCATATTGAAGCAATGAATCAAATAGGCTATAGCTTCTTTATGAAGGGCTGGTATGCTGATGCGATCGATATCTTCAAGCGGGCGATAGATTCTTATGAGATAAAAGAGGATGCTGTTGCCAAGGAATTGCGGTATAATCTGGCTCGTGCGTATGAAGAGCAGAGCGATACTGAGAAGGCGCTGGAGATTTATCGCAAAATAGCTCAGTATGATTTCGCATACAAAGATGTGAGTAAACGAGTCAACAAACTAAGAGAAATGCCAGGTTCGGATTAACGTTGCTTCTATACAGATGAGTCAGCTTAAAATACTGCTATGAAATTTGTGAATTCTTGTAATAAAGTTCGTGTTGGAATTTAGGAGAATATAGTGGCACATTCGTTGTCAGCAAAAAAGAGGGCAAGGCAAAATACCAAAAGGCGAGTGGTTAATCGTGCCCGTAAGAGCCAGGTAAAGACGCAAATCAAACATTTTGAGGCGGCTTTGAGCAGAGGCGACGTGGAAACTGCTCAAGAGCAGATTCGTCTTGTTACTACGAAGCTGGATAAGACCGCTGCCACGAGCACGATGCACAAAAAGACCGCTGCGCGCAAGAAATCACGTCTTGCGAATAAACTAAATGCGCTAAAGGCGAAAAAAGGGTGAGTGCAAATCGCTTGGATAATAATACTCGATCTTGACCCAAGCTGTCTATCGCTTCTTTCATTTTATGATGGTAAACTAACATTGCACCCGGCCAACACTAAGTCGGTTGGGTGCTTTTTCATAGGTCTGCGATATGGCGGAGATTTTTAGGCAGCGCATAATCAAATTGCTAAAACGGGACGACTACGAGCCGGTTAAGCTTTCACAACTGGCACGAGCGTTAGACGTAAGTTCGGAGAATTATCCGGAGTTCAAATTGGCTTTCGACCAATTGCGACAGGCCGGGCACGTTGTAATAGGCGCCAAGAATATGGTCAGCCTTCCTTCCTTAGCCGGTCAAATTGTAGGAACATTCAGAGCCAATCCCAAAGGATTCGGCTTCGTGACACCTCTTGAACCTAATTCGCATGGGGATCTATTCATACCGCCTGATGCGACAGCGGATGCAATGACTGGTGATGTTGTTGTTGCAAAGGTTAAAAGAAAAGGTAAACGCGGCAGGCAGATGCGGTACAGCGGCGAAGTAATTGAAGTTCTCGAACGAGCACAAAATAGATTCGTTGGTACCCTGATGAAACATCCGGAAGCCTGGCTTGTTCAGCCGGATGGCTCAAGCTTTTTCGAGCAGATCGTTGTTGATGACATCGGTGCCAAAGGAGCTAAAGAAAAGGATAAAGTTGTAGTTGAGATACTGTCTTATCCGACAGAGAAGTATTTGGCCAGAGGAGTGATAATAGAGGTTCTTGGAAAAGCTGGGCGGTACGAGAGCGAGATTCAGTCAATAATTCGTCAGCACCATCTGTCGAGTGAATTCGATAATGAATGTCTTGAGCAGGCGAAACAGGCAGTTGACGTGTTCAATCCAGACGAAGCTAAAAATCGTAAAAATATTACGGATAAGATAATTATCACGATTGACCCAGAGGACGCGAAAGACTTCGACGATGCGATAAGCCTTGAGAGGGACTCGAAAGGAAACTGGATATTGGGGGTTCATATTGCCGATGTGAGTTTTTTTGTTTCGGCTGATTCTGCTCTGGATAGTGAGGCGCGAACTCGCGGCAATAGCGTCTATCTACCAGGGAAGACCTTGCCGATGCTGCCGGAGATTTTGAGCAACGGAATTTGCAGCTTACAGCCTGACCAGGCGCGTTTTGTTAAGAGTGTTTATCTGACTTATGACCAGAAAGGCAAAGTAGTGTCTCGCAGGTTCGCAAATAGCGTTATGAAGTCGAGACAGCGCTTGACATACGAGCAGGCCGATAGAACCTTAAAGGGCCATACGAAAGAGGTCAAGCCCGAGGTTATTGAGCTGCTAAAGAATATGGAGTCTCTTAGCCGAGTGATTGAGAAACGCCGGGCAAAAAACGGGATGTTGCACCTGGATTTGCCAGAGACGGAACTTGTGATGGATGAATCCGGACAGGTTGTTGATGCTCATCCTGCTGATGACAGTTACCCGCACACAATAATTGAGATGTTCATGGTCGAGGCCAACGAGGCTGTCGCGTCGCTTTTGGATAGACTTGATGTTGCGTTTATGCGGCGGATTCATCCGGAGCCGGATGCATTCAGTATGAGGGATCTTGCGAAGATTATCAGGGCTTTCGGTTTTTCTCTTCCGCGGAATCCGGATCGGTTCGCAATTCAGGACCTATTAGCTGCTGTAAAGGGTGCTGATTTTTCTATGGCAGTTAATTTGGCCGTGCTTAAGAGTTTTGAAAAAGCGCAGTACGCCCCTTTGCACATTGGTCATTATGCATTGGCTTCGACTTGTTATTGTCACTTCACAAGCCCGATACGGCGCTATGCGGACCTGCTCGTTCATCGTGTTTTAGAGTATTACCTGCGGGGTCGTATAGACCAGGCTAAGCAGCTTGCTGCTGCACAGGATTTGGTCGAGATTGGAAAACACATAACGTTCACCGAGCAGCGAACAGAGGATGCTGAAAAAGAACTTAAAACGGTGCTGATACTGCAAATGCTCAGCAAAAGAATCGGCGATGAGCTTGATTGTGTTGTCACAGGGCTGGCTGGATTTGGTGTGTTCGTGCAATCGCGAAAGTATGGTATCGAGGGTCTTATCCAAATGGACGATCTTGGGCCGGATCACTGGAAATACGATAAGCGGGCCCAGCGAATGATCGGTCAGCGTTCTGGGTGCAGCATTCGTCTTGGTCAGTTAATGAAGGTGCATATTATTTCTGTAAATATTTCTGCTCGCCAGCTCAATTTAGCTCCTATTGAGCCTTTACTCGGTTCTGCCGACCATGCACGATCTTGCTCGAAGACGAAAAAATCCCCAAAGACCGGAACGATAAAGCGACTCAGAGGTAAACGTCGGTAACAGATGGCCTGATGGTGGAAGCGGAGACATTCACGCGATTACCCTTTTTTCAACGATGAGATTACCTCCGTTTTCACTCGTTTTTTCGCCTAATAATTGATCTGGATGATGTAAGACGTTGACAAAACATATGCTTATGACCGCTGGGGACGAAGCCGATGTGTCCAACATTTTTTTGCTCTCATTTTTGGACCCTGCTGTGTTGCTTATTCTGATGTTCCAAAATCCACGTTTTGGAGGCTCTGAGAGGCGTTTGTACTAACCCATTCTAAAACGAATAATCGCGTTAGACATTTTCTTGACATTTGGTGCTGTTTTTGCAATAATTGGATAGTGGACGGTAGCTAGTGGATAGTACTTAACACTGTGTACAAGTCTTTAAAATCTATCAAAGGCATTAGCTGTTTTGGGTGTTACTAAAACATGTTTTTCACGACTTTCGTGAAGGAGGAATATTTTATTAATCTTTTTGAAGGAGATTAATTATGTGGGTGAAAAAGACAATTCTAATTGTATTATTCCTATGTTTGACAGGACTCGTTCAGGCGCAGGTCATTCCCACGACTACCACTGCGCTCGAGTCCTACGATATGCCAGGTTACTTCATGGTGTGTACGACTTCCCAGGGAGCCGTTCAAATGATTGAAGGTGGGGATCAGACCCCCGAGGGCCAATGGAACGTCGTTACGGGGCTCACCGGAACGGGAACAGTCTCATTTATGCCGGTAGCATTGGATAATCACTACATGCGGCACAGGAGTTACGTGTTCTATTGCGACCCGGCTGCAACTGAAACCTTGTACCTGAACGACGCCAGCTTCACGCCGGTACCGGGTCTGGCAGACCCGACCTGCATATCCTTTGAGTCGGTCAATTACCAAGGCCAGTATCTGCAACACAACGCGGCATTGGGATTCGCACTGGCCACGCCCCCTGCGGATTTGGGAGCAGCGACGTTCAAATTCCCGGCTGCCCACCTGGAGCTTGCCACCGAACCGGTCCCGGATGATGAGGAAACCGACGTGCTTCGCGAGACATCCCTGAATTGGACGCCAGGAAAATTTGCTGATACTCATAATGTTTATTTCGGTACGGATTTCGATGATGTAAATGAAGCCAATACAAGTAGCCCTCTGCTGGTCAGTCCGGCGCAGGATGCCAACAATTATAATATTGACTATAGGCTTGAGTTTAGCCAAACATACTTCTGGCGTGTTGATGAAGTAAATGCCCCGCCGGATAATACGGTCTTCAAAGGAAAGACCTGGAGCTTTACGGCTGAGCCTTTTGTTTATCAAATCGAAAACATAACAGCCACAGCCTCCAGCTCTCAAAACGCCACTACAGGGCCTGAAAACACCATAAATGGCTCAGGACTGAACGATAACGACCAGCACTCGACAGACCTTGCAGCTATGTGGCTGAGCAGTGGCGATGGGCCGCAACCAAGCTGGATACAATATGAGTTCGACCGCGCTTACAAACTGTACGAGATGTGGGTGTGGAACTCAAATATGGCAATCGAGCTTATCGCCGGTTTGGGAATGAAAGAAGTTACGATTGAGTACTCGACCGACGCTAATGACTGGATGGTGCTAACTGGCGTACCTGAGTTCAACCAGGCTACCGGCCTGGATGATTATGAACACAATACCACAGTTCCATTTGAAGGTGCGACAGCAAAGTATGTCAAGATCACGGCTAATAGCAACTGGGGCAGTATGCCTCAATACGGTCTGAGCGAGGTTCGATTCTACTACAAACCTGTATATGCAAGACACCCAAGTCCGCAAGATGAAGCAACAGATGTGCCTTTGGATGTGGAACTTACCTGGCGAGCAGGAAGAGAAGCAGCCACGCACGATGTTTACATCGATGCCAATGAGCAAGCTGTAACAGAGGGCACTGTTACTGCCGAAAACATTCCTGCCGGCGCTTGCGAGGGCAGCTATGCCCCACCGGGTCTTGAATTAGACACGACCTACTATTGGAAGATTGCTGAGGTCAATAATGCCCAGAGTCCTGCATCCTGGGAAAGTGATGTATGGAGCTTTTCCACAATAGAGTACTCTCTTGTGGAAGGCTTTGAAGACTACAACGATACTGAGCCATACAGGATATTTGATGCGTGGCCGGATGGCTGGGGCATTTCTGAAAATGGTTCGCAGGTAGGCTATAGCACGGGGCCTTTTGCCGAGCAGACTATCGTTCACAGTGGCAGCCAGTCTATGCCGTTCACCTACCAAAACACCGGCAGCGCAACATATTCAGAGGCCTCACGTACTTTTGACAGTACTCAGGATTGGACCATAGCTGGTATTAAGACATTGACGCTATGGCTCTACGGCGACTCAGACAACTCTGCTGCGACATTGCATGTGATGGTACAAGACAGCTCCGGCACAAACAAAACAGTCAGTCACGACAATGCCGGTGTAGTCCAGCAGGAAAAGTGGCAGCAGTGGTATATGGACCTGACAGAGTTCGCTGGCGTGGATCTATCGAGCGTCAAGAAGATGTACATTGGTGTAGGTAGCGCAAGTGCTCCACAGCCTGGTTTTTCAGGTTTGATTTACATTGATGATATCAGGCTATATCCTGTTTCTCGCCAGCCGGTTGATCCTGGCACCGACAGCGTGGAGGCTTGCTATGCATTTGAGAACAATACTCAGGATGGTTCCGGCAATGGCCGTGATGGCACTGCCTTTGGCGAGCCGAGCTACGTACAGGGCCAGCCTGATTACGGCATGGCGTTGGAATTCGACGGCACTGATGACTACGTAGATTTGCCTATAGGTTCTCTCATTAGTTCGTTGACCGACTGTACTATCGCGACGTGGGTGAACTTTTATGGCGATGAAGGTTCTTGGCAGCGTATCTTTGATTTCGGCACCGGCACGACTGTTTACATGTTCCTGTCACCGCGTATGGGCGATACTGGGGCAATGCGTTTTGCAATCCTAAACGAGAGTGTGGAAGGTGAGTCGCAAATAGATTCACCTGCTACACTTCCGACAGGCTGGCACCATGTGGCAGTGGTGATAGATGGTTCAAGCATGACCATGCAGCTTTACCTTGATGGCACGGTCGTTGCGAGTGGCCCGACAGAGATTCTACCAGCGGACCTCGGCGAGACCACACAGAACTGGCTTGGCAGGTCGCAATGGTCTGCTGATGATTACTATAGCGGTTCTTTGGATGATTTTTGTATTTACAACCGTGCCTTGTCGGAGCTTGAGATTCTTTACCTTGCAGATAACAGGTAGAATCCGGCTAAATAGACAGAGGGATAGATAGAGTTATCGTTTTGACTATTTCGGGGCCTATGCTGATTGACAGCATAGGCCCCGATTGTTTTCTTGTAAGGTGCACGTTATAATAATTTAAACTCGTACTTGGAAAATCACAGGAGATTGATTATTTAGGTACGATTGGCTCTCTAATAGTTAATTCTGGAATTTTAAATACCTTGGTATTTGGAGTGCTTTTTCAGAGGCACGTTAAAAACTTATACACTGTGTTAATGACTAACTGGAGAAAAAAATGCGAGCATCAGAGATGAAAAAGGGTCAGACGGTAAAGATCGACGATAAATTGTACGCGATCGTGGATTATCAGCATGTTAAGCTTGGCAAAGGCGGTGCGGTATATCAGACTAAGCTCAAGAGTCTGACCGATGGCTCGATCCAGAATGTTCGTTTGCGTGCTGAAGAGACAATTGAAGAAGCATTTCTTGACAAGCGGACGTTCGAGTACATTTACTCTTCAGGAAGTGAACATGTTCTTATGGATACTACGACCTTTGAGCAAATCACTCTCGATGACGACGCATTTGGCGACGGGCAGAAATACCTAAAGCCCAATACGCAATTGCAGGTTAGTATGTACGAAGGCAAGCCGGTTGTGGTAACGTTGCCTAACACAGTTGATTTGGAGGTTACCGAGACGGCGCCCGAGATTAGGGGCGCAACAGCTACGAATCAGCCCAAACCGGCGACGGTCGAGACCGGCTTTGTCGTTCAAGTGCCGCCTTTTATTAAAATAGGTGATATTATCCGCATTGATACACGAACCGGCGAGTACGTAACACGAGCATAGAGGTGCCTGTGCCTGAGGTGAAGCGTATCTCTTGAAGTGTGAAGTGAAGTATAAAACATGACATTTGATAAGATAAACAAAATCCTTTTGAAGATTTTCGGCTCTCGTAATGAGCGATTGATTAAGGGCTATTCGGTAATAGCTCAGAAGTCAAACCAGTTCGAGCAGCAGGTACCCCGAACTGGCTTCGGGGAGGCTCTGAAGGCGAAAACGGCAGAGTTCAAGAGCCGGTTGGAGTCGGGAGAAAAGCCAGAGGATATTCTGCCGGAGGCGTTTGCCGTAGTTCGTGAGGCTGCACAGCGAAACGTCCAGATGCGGCATTTCGATGTGCAGCTCATCGGGGGCAATGTTCTTTACGAGGGTAAGATTGCTGAAATGGCTACCGGTGAGGGCAAAACACTGGTGGCAACGCTGGCGGTATACCTTGTCTATCTTACCGGCAGAAAAGTCCACATAGTCACTGTCAACGATTATTTAGCCAAGCGTGACGCAGAGTGGATGGGACCGGTATACCGCGCATTGGGCATGACGGTAGGTGCGATACAGGCGGATATGGATACTGCCGGTGATGAGCGAAAGAGTCAATACGCTTTTGACGTAACGTACGGTACGAATAACGAGTTTGGGTTCGACTATTTGCGCGACAATATGAAAACATCGCTTGAGCAGATGGTCCAAAGCCAATTGCAATATGCCATAGTCGACGAGGTTGATTCTATTCTGATTGACGAGGCTAGGACGCCTTTGATCATATCCGGTCCAGCCTTTGATGATGTAAGTAGATACAAGCAGGCGGAGCAGGTGGCGAGAAAGCTAATGGGTCTGCAGAGCAGCTATGACCGAATCAAGAAGCAAATTGATTCTGCTGAGCGGACAATTGCCAACGCCCAAGGTGAACTGGCAGAGGCGAAAAAGGAAAAAGACAGCAAGCGGATCGAGAGAGCGCAGAAAGCAATTGAAAAAGCACAGACAGAGTTAGAATCTGCTCAAGCCAAGTTAATGGAGGCTACACAGTACTATGAGGTTGAGTACGACCGCAAACAGGTTCACCTTACACACGAGGGTGTCGGAGCTGCTCAGGAATTTGCAGGAGTAGGATCATTTTTCACCGGGTCGAACATGGAGTGGCCGCACCTTCTGGAGCAGAGCCTGCGAGCGCATGTAGTCTTTGAAAGAGAAAAAGACTACGTTGTTATGGATGGCAAGGTCATCATAGTTGATGAGTTTACAGGTCGGTTGATGCACGGACGTCAGTGGTCCGATGGACTCCATCAGGCGGTCGAGGCAAAAGAGACCGTCCAAATAAAAGAAGAATCTCAAACATTGGCCACCATCACGTTGCAGAACTTCTTTAAGCTGTATGAGCAAATAGCTGGTATGACCGGTACCGCTGCAACGGAAGCTGAAGAGTTTATGAAAATCTATAATCTTGAGGTCGTTGTAATACCAACTAATGAACCTTGCATCAGAGAGGATCAAGACGATGCAATATATAAAACTATGCATGAGAAGTTTAACGCAATAGTTGAAGAGATAAACAACATCAGTGCTTCTGGTCGGCCGAGCCTTGTGGGTACAACGAGTGTAGAAAAAAATGAGGCCCTTTCGGCTGCTCTTACAAAGAAATTTGGCCTCGAACATGAGGTTCTAAATGCTAAACAGCACGCAAGAGAAGCGGTAATTGTAGCAAAAGCTGGCCAGCAACATAAAGGCCGAGACGGTAAAATGCGAGGCAATATAACCGTTGCGACAAACATGGCTGGCCGGGGCACGGACATCAAGCTTGGTCCTGGTGTGGCCGAGATAGGTGGTTTGCACGTGTTGGGTACTGAGCGGCATGAGGCCAGAAGGATTGACAATCAGCTTCGAGGCCGGTGCGGCAGACAAGGTGACAAGGGGTCAAGCCAGTTTTTCCTTAGCTTTGATGATGATCTTATGCGGGTCTTTGCTCCGGAGTGGACAGTAAAAGCGCTTTCTTGGATCGGCTGGGAAGAAGGGCAGCCAATCTATCACCGCAGAATAAGCAAAGGCATCGAACGGGCGCAAAAGAAGGTCGAAGAACGCAACTTTGAGATCCGTAAGAGCCTGCTGGAGTACGATGAGGTGATGGACTACCAACGTAAGATATTTTACTCACGCAGGCGTAATATACTTGCGGGCAAACGCTTGAAAGACATCATCGAGGAAATGATCGATGCGGCGATAACAAAGAACTGTGGGACTATTCTTAGCAAGGATCACCCATTTGAGTGCATTGTGGAATGGGCGAGGGTGAATTTCGGCGTTGACTTGAAACTTGCAGACATTAGAGCTCTTAAACCATCCGAGATCGAAACGCTCATTAAAAAGCAGGCGAAATCAAATGCGGCCAATGACATATCGCTATCGCTGGGTGAGTATCTGGAGGATTACAGCGACTCGCAAACATGGGATATTACTGGCTTATGTAAATGGGCTATGAGTGCTTTTAGAGTCAATTTGAGCCAGGGAAAAGTCAAGCAGATGTCGCCTGAACAGATCGAGGAGCAATTGATTTCAGCTGCGGCTGAGCAGAT
>Ga0315548_1001991_pt1 | contig 16378 bp, 16 predicted proteins | sample SalMarSW160110MG_2_FD_202540 | JGI IMG/M metagenome (GOLD analysis project Ga0315548, IMG submission 202540) | Salt marsh sediment microbial communities from the Plum Island Ecosystem LTER, Massachusetts, United States - Salt Marsh Sediment SW1601-110 ...
TCTCGATAACCGGGATAACCGAAAGCAGGTGCTGTCGGGAGGCTACCTCGGGGACAATCCCGCCGTAGCGGGCGTGGATTTCCACCTGAGAGGCAATCTGGTTGGAAAGTATTCTGGTGCCATCCTCGACCACCGCCGCCGCCGTCTCATCACATGAGGTTTCGATACCCAGGATTTTCATACCCCGCAATTATAGCATAGAAGCTGTGAGTAGAATAATCAATTCCTTTTGACACACCCATTGACCAATGATATTATGACGAAAAAGGAACTATTCAGGTTTATAGAAACCGATAGTGGAGTGAGATAATATATGTCCGGTCTTGATACACTGTACGTGGTACTGTTCGTAGTCTGCCTGCTGTTATCAGCCTTCTTCTCCGGCTCGGAGACCGCCTTTATATCGCTGCAGAAGGTAAGGGTTCAGCACCTGATTGATAACAAGGTGAGAGGGGCCAAGCTGGTATCCAGGATGATAGAGAAACCAGAGAAACTGCTTTCTACCATCCTGCTGGGCAACAACTTCGTTAATACTGCTGCCGCTGCCCTGGCCACCGCCCTGGCCATAAAATTCTGGCCGGAGCAGGGCGTCCTCATCTCTACCATCGTGGTGACCGTCCTGCTATTGATATTCTGTGAGACCACCCCCAAGACCATAGCCACCCGCCACGCCGAGGGCCTATCCCTATTCATTGCCCGGCCGATAGAGGCACTCTCCTGGATACTTACACCATTCGTGGTGGTGCTGAGCTGGATTGCCACGGGATTCAGCAAAATGCTGGGTGGAGCGCCGGTTTCCCGGTCCCTGGCCAGGGAAGAGGAAATCCGGACCATGATATCAATGGGGCATAAAGAGGGAACAGTGGAGGAAGAAGAGGCGGAGATGCTGCACAAGGTGTTTGAGTTCGGTAACCGCCCGGTCAGGGAGGTCATGGTACCGCGTACCGAGGTGATATGGGTAACCAAGGGCACCAAACTGGCCGATTTCTTGAGTCTTTACGCCCAAAACCCGCTGTCCCGCTTTCCGGTATATGAGGATAACATAGATAACGTGGTTGGCATCCTGGCGGTAAAGGACATACTCATGGCTCAAGCCAAGGGAGCATTCAATAACGAGGATACCATTGATGACCTGATTCGCCCGGCCTACTTTACCCCTGAAACCAAGCGGGTCAGCGAGCTCTTTGCCGAGATGAGAGACAAGAACTTCCGGATAACGGTGGTAATTGATGAATTCGGCGGCACCGCCGGCATCGTCAGCCTCAGCGGCCTGATGGAGGAAATCGTCGGTCCGGTGGGTGACGAGCTGGCGGCGATAGAAAAGGACTACGAGACCATCAACGAGTACACTTTTGAGGTTGACGGCGGCATGCGGGTTGAGGAAGCCAACGAAGAGATGAATTTGAACATACCCGAAGGCGACGACTATGAAACGGTAGCCGGCTTTGTCCTTGACCTCCTGGGGCACATACCCAAACAGGGTGAACAGCTAAAGTACAAGAACTTCAAGATTGTGATCACCGAGATGCGGGGAATGAAAATCGAGAAGATACGCCTGATCAAGGAAAAGCATGCAGAGAATTCGGGTTAGATTCAGCCGAGGCGAAGAGCTAAAATTCATTTCCCACCTGGATATAATGCGCCTGTGGCAGAGATCCCTGCACCGAGCCGACATACCACTAGCCTATACCGAGGGCTTTAGCCCCCACCCCCGGATATCATTAGCCGCCCCGCTGGCAGTGGGGGTGACCAGCCAGAGCGAACTGATGGATGTCTTTTGCAGCAAATGGGTCTCCCCGCACTCCTTCACTGCCGCCGTAAGCCAGCAACTACCGCCCGGCATAGCAATATTGCAGGTACATATGGCAGCCCCGACTATGCCCTCACTGCAATCGCAGGTAAGCCACGCCGAATATGAGGTTGAACTGGAAACGGATAAAAACCAGACGGAGGTAAAAGCAGCACTGGATTACCTGCTATCGCTGGAGCAACTGCCCTGGCACCACCAGCGGGATACCGGCACCCGCAACTACGACCTGAGAGCCTTGATTGACGACCTGTGGCTGGTTGACTGGCATAGCGGACACTGTACCATCGGTATGAAACTGCGCTGTGACAGTAGCGGCTCGGGAAGACCGGAGCAGGTGGCGACCGCACTGGGATTTGGCCACCCCACCGCCACCCGCCGCACCAAACTCATCCTGAAAACAAGCTAAGGGATTAACGCATGAAGGCAGTAAGCCAGCCACTATCAGAAAAACAGGTGCTGGACTTCATTGAGCAAAATCACCTGGTATCAGGCGGCGAGAAGCTGGTGGTGGCGGTATCCGGCGGGGCGGACTCGGTTTGCCTGCTCCATATCCTGGCCAGTTTGCAGAAGGGGCTAAAACTAAAGCTGCACCTGGCCCACCTCAACCATCAACTGCGGGATGCCGAGTCCGAGGCTGATGCCGACTATGTCTCCGATTTAGCCCGAAAGCTCAGCATTCCCGCCACCATAGATCGGCGGGAGGTAAAGGGCTACCAAAAAGAAAAGCGCCTGTCGCTGGAGGAAGCCGCCCGGGAGGTGAGATACCGCTTCTTGACCGAGGTGGCCGGGGCCACCGGCGCTAAGCGGGTGGCGGTGGGACACACACAGGACGACCACATCGAGACCATACTGATGCACCTTATCCGGGGAGCCGGAACCAGGGGTATGCGGGGGCTGCAGCCATCTACCGAGTGGCCATCAAAAGCGGGCAATCTGATTGTCATAAGACCCCTGCTGGAGGTAAGCCACCAGGAAACGGAAGACTACTGCCGCCAGCACCGGCTTGCCCCCCGCCTGGACGCCTCCAACCTTTCCCTGTCGCCACTGAGAAACCGAATCCGCCAGCAGCTCCTGCCCCTCCTCCAGAGTTATAACCCCGGTATTGCCGAAGCCCTCCTGCGGACGGGGCGCATTGCCGGCGATGACATCGACTTTCTGGATAAAGAGACAGCCCGGCTATGGAATAAAATTACCCGGCAAGAGGGTGAGGCCATCATCCTGGACAAGCCAAAGTTTGACCGGTTGCCCTCAACCTTAAAGCGATACCTGCTCCGGGCTTCGGCAGAGAGGCTGCTGGGCAGTGCCAAGGACATCGAAATGAGGCATATTGAGGAGATGATGGCGGCGCTGAGCAAACCGGCGGGAAAGAGGCTCAGCCTGCCCGGCGGCCTGATTTTTGCCACCGGATACGACCAGTATCAAATAGCCACTGATATGACTGGCTTATCCCCCTTCCCCAAGCTGGAAGGCGAAGCCCAATTGAATATCCCCGGCCAGACCCATCTCCCCGGCTGGCAAGTAGAGGCGACTATCACAGATCCATCCACCATAAAAGGGAAGCCCGAAGGGGCTAATGCCCCTTCGGAAACTATAACTCCCCTTCCCATTATTAAGGGGAAGGGGATACAGGGGATGGGGTTAACTAAAAATGACTTTACCGCCTGCCTTGACCTGGCTAAGACCGGCGATAAGCTGACAGTACGACCTCGCAAGCGAGGGGACAGGTTTCAGCCGCTGGGATTGCCCCAGCCCAAGAAGCTGGGAGAGTTTATGATAGACGCCAAGATTCCCCAAGCCTGGCGCCAGCATATACCCATCGTATGCTCACCTGAGCGGGTGGTGTGGGTGGTCGGCTGGCGCCTGGACGAAAGGGTGAAGGTCAGCCAGACCACTAAACAGGTTCTGTGTCTGAATTTTGAGCAGGGCTAGTTTCAGATAAGGCTGGCTCTGACGGCTCTCCCCAGCGAAACCAGAGGGCCACGGCAGTTACCACCACCGCTATCACCGCCGCCTGAATTTCCAGAGCGACCACGGTAAAATAGCCCGCATATAACAGAACAACGCTGTAATTCAAGAAGGCGTGCAGGGCAGCGGCTACCAGATAGGACTGCCATCCCCACCCCTTGGCCAGACCCCAGCCAGCCAGCGCCGAAAAGGCTATATGAGCGGCTATAGTAAAGAACCTCTCCCAGAACGGAGCCAGTGCCACCAGCCCACCGCTTTGCACCGCCTCCCAGCCCCAGCCTGAAATAAAAATGTTATTATGCGCCCACACCGCCTCAAAAAGGCCCAGACCAAGCCCGGCAACAGCCCCTATAGCCAGCCCGAGCTTAGGGTCAATCTTCCTGCCCTTACGCCACCAGCAGACGACCACCGGCACCAGCTTTGCCCCTTCCTGAACCAGACCGGTGAAAAGTATGGCTGGAATACCTACAATCAGAATCAAACTCTGGTAGGTATCCATGCCAAGCTGGCCAACTAAAAAGTTACCGGTCACCTGCTGGAGGGGAAGCTGAATAAAGGCAACCGCCGTCCAGGCTAAAAAGGCGCTGCCGGCCAGAACCGCCCAGGCCCAGGGTTTTTTAAGAATAGGCGTCCAGTAAGGAGCAAACCAGACGGCGCCAAAGGCCAGACCCAGACCTATCGCCAGGAGCACCTGGTTCCACAGGATACCGGGGTAGACAAACCCAGAGAGGAAGAAATCGACCGCTAAGTCCAGCATAGAACCCTCCTTTAATAGTCAGCTCAAATTATCCGCTTGAGCCTGGGGTTGGGGGTAATACCCGGAATCCGGCCCCGCTTGGCTATCGGCTTGCCGTCTATCTCGTGCAGGTCGGCGGTAATATCGAGGGGCTTAGCCCCGGTGATATAGCTGCCGACACCAAAACCATCGACCGGTGCCCCCGCCTCAATAAACTGTCTGATTCTATCCACGCTTATACCGCCGCTGACGAAAATCTTGACTTTTTTAAAGCCGGCCTGGTCCAGCCGGGCTCTGACCTCCCCGACCAGGGCCGGGGTAACCCGGCCCCGCTCCGAAGGGGTATCAAGACGCACGCTATCCAGCTTATCGCCCAGCGCTTTAGCCACCATCACCGACTCTTCGGCTTCGTCCTTAAAGGTATCAACCAGGGAAACGCGGGGAATGCTATCCGGCATGTGCTTATCAAAAGCCAGGGTAGCCTTAACCGTATCCCCGATGACTAAAATCAGGGCGTGGGGTATAGTCCCGGCCGGCTCAATACCGGCCAGCTTGGCCCCGGCCACACTGGAACAGCCGGCACAGCCACCAACAATAGCCGAATAATCCATTATCCCGGCTACCAGCGGATAAACGTGGCGGGCGCCAAAGCTTACCACAGGTATGCCCCCGGCAGCTTCCACACACTCGCGGGCGGCTGTCGCCCAGCCGCTGCAGTGGGCCAGAATGCCGTCTATCGCCGTCTCATAGAGACCGTAACTCTGATAGGGGGCGGTGACCCGCAGCACCACCTCCTTCGACTTGATATCATCGCCATCAGCCAGAGCCCACACCTCACAGTTACCCTTGGGTAAAACCTGGGAGAGCAGAGCCTTGACCTCGCCCATGCCGCAGAGCACCCCGGCCCTGCTGGCGAAGAACTCCATAGTCGCTACCGGATTAAGCCCCTCCAGGCGTAATATCTCCACAGTACGGGCGAAATAGATATCAGCCGTCTCACCGGAGATGACGGCCTGAGAGGGTTTAAAGTTAACCGGCTTAGCCCGGCTAATCACCAGGTTGGTCAACTTTGCCCCCAATACTCCTTCCATATGCCCCAGAGTAAAGTGGTGCGCCGCCTCGTCAAAGGAGGTAACGCAGTCAACCGGAACCTCTACTTCATAGTCACGGCTACGGGCATCGGAAACGGTATGGCAGACGCAGATATCGGTGCAAACCCCGCAGACAATCAGCTTCTCCGGTTTTAGTTTCTTAAGCTTCTCCTCAAGCTGTGTATCAAAAAAGGCGCTGAAACGCTTCTTGGGTATTACCTCGCCCTTATAATTAGCCAGTTCGGGGATGACCTCGGTTTCGGCGGTGCCCTCAATACAGTGGGGGGGAAACATATTGAACTCGTCGTCATCGGGAGCATGATGGTCACAGACAAAAAATATTTTGGAGCCTTTAGCCAGTTCCCCCTCCAGCAGGCGCCGGATAGCGGGGATGATGCGCCGGGCTCTCACCCCGCAAAACAGGGGGTTGCCCTCCTCCATGAAACCCCTGACCATGTCTATCACTAAAACCGCATTAGCCATCGCCACCTCACCTCCTAGCCCAATTACTGCTCCAGCATTTCCATATATTTTATATAGTCCCTGAGCAGGGACGATGCCTTGTCGATATCTTTTTGGTTCAGGGCATCAAGCGCCTCTTGCAGAACCTGAACCTCCGAGTCAAGGCAGGTTTTAATTTCGCAAAAAGTGCCGCAGCAGGGCTGAATGCCGTCGGCGGCCCGCGACAGCAGAGCTGATTTTATCTCCAGCATCTTCTCCAGCTCATCACGAGACTCGTCGAACCTGGCCGGGTCGGCCAGCTTTTCTATCAGACTTTCCACCTGCTGCCTTGAGATTATTAGCACCTTAAACCCCTTAACTTAATGTCTGAAGTGCCTTTCGCCGGTGAAGACCATGGCTATATTATGCTTGTCAGCCGCTTTGATTGATTCTTCGTCCCTTATCGAGCCGCCGGGCTGGATAATAGCTGTTGCCCCCGCCTTGGCCGCCGCCTCAACGACATCGGGGAAGGGGAACATGGCGTCCGAAGCCAGAACACTGCCGGCGACCTTATCCCCGGCCTTCTCAATAGCTATCTGGGCGCTGATAATGCGGCTGGGCTGTCCGGCGCCCATCCCCAGAAGGGTCTTATCCTTAGCCAGCACAATGGCGTTGGATTTTATATGCTTGACCGCTCTCCAGGCAAAGAGCAGGTCTTTGGTTTCTTCGGGCGTAGGCTGGCGTTTGGTCACCTTTTTCAGGTTGACATTTGTTTCCGGTACGGAATCCGAGCTCTGGACCAGGAAACCACCCCTTACCCGGCGGAAATCGAGATAACCCGCCAGCGCCTTGCCGTAGCCGGGTGGTAACTGAGCCACCAGAACGCGCAAATCTTTCTTGCGCTGGAGTAGCTTTAGCGCCTCGGCTTCATACCCCGGGGCGATAACTATCTCGTAGAAGACCGGTTTCATCTCTTGAGCCATAGCCAGCGTAACCGGCCGGTTGGAAGCCACAATGCCACCGAAGGCGGCTACCGAGTCGCCGGTAAAGGCACGCCGGTAGGCTTCGGCAATATCATCATGGCTGGCCAGCCCGCAGGGATTGGTGTGTTTGATAACGGCTACCGTGGGCGCGGCATAGTCGGTCACCGCTCCCCAGGCGGCGTCGGCATCTAAAATATTGTTAAAGGAAAGCTCCTTGCCTCCCATCTGTTCCGCCCAGGTGATGCCGGTATCCACCGCACCGCCCACCACCGGTTCGGCATAGAAGGCGGCCGGTTGATGGGGGTTCTCACCGTAGCGCAGCCCGTAGCGTTTCTTCAGGGCAACGGTCATATCCTCGGGGAAGCCTTCCATATTCCGCCTGAGGTACTGGGAGATGGCGGTGTCATAGATAGCCACGTGCTGGAAAGCCTTCTGCGCCAGCCGCTTGCGTTCGGCCAGGTCCAGGCCTCCCTTTTTGAGCTTTTCCAGAACCAGCGGATAGTCGGCGGGGTCAACCACCACGATGACGCTGGGGAAATTCTTGGCGGAAGCCCGAATCATAGTTGGCCCGCCGATATCAATATTCTCCAGTGCCTCGTCAAGGGTGACCCCCGCTTTAGATACTGTCTGGACGAAGGGGTAAAGATTGACCGCCACCAGGTTAATTTCGCCGATATTATGCTTGGCCAGTTCTTCCATGTGGGCGGCTATTCTACGATTGGCCAGAATGCCGCCGTGAACCATGGGGTGCAGGGTCTTCACCCGGCCGTCTAAAATTTCGGGAAAGCCGGTAATCTCAGAGACGCTCTTCACCGGAACTTTAGCTTCGGCCAGCGCCTTCTTGGTGCCACCGGTGGAAAATAGCTCAAATCCGAGCTGGCTTAACCCCTTAGCAAAATCGGTTACCCCGGCTTTGTCGGAGACACTGATGATGGCTCGCATGAAAACCTCCTAGTCTATAATAACCCTTTCTTCTTTTTTCTGTTTTATGACCTCACCGATAACCTTAGCTTCAGGCAGCACTTTGGTGAAATGGTCAACATTATCCTTTGAGCAGATAACCACCATACCGATACCCATATTAAAGACACGATACATCTCTTCCCGGTCAACATTTCCCCGCTGCTGAATAAGATTAAATATGGGGGGTACCGACCAGCTCCGGCTATTGAACCTGGCCGCCAGGCCATCGGGTAAAACCCGGGGCACATTGCCAACCAGACCGCCGCCGGTGATATGGGCCAGGCCCTTAATAAGCGGCAGCAACGGCTTTAACTGGTTATAGTAACTGCGGTGGGGCTCCAGAAGCGCCTCGCCCAGAGTGCGGCCTAATTCAGGATAAGGGGTGTTTAAGGCTGAACTGGTTTCGCCAAAAATCTTCCTCGCCAGAGAATAGCCATTGGTGTGAAGCCCGCTGGAGGGTAAACCCATAATAGCATCGCCGGCGGCTATCTTTTTCCCCTTGATAATCCTGGATTTCTCCACCACGCCGACGATAAAGCCGGCCAGGTCATAATCCTCCCCGGTATATAGGCCCGGCATCTCCGCCGTCTCCCCGCCGATAAGGGCGCAGCCGACCTCACGGCAGGCCGAAGCCAACCCCTTAGCCACTTCCCCCACCTGCTCCGGCTGCAGTTTGCCGGCAGCAATGTAGTCCAGAAAGAACAGCGGCTCGGCGCCACAGGTGAGAATATCATTAACGCAGTGATTGACAATATCAATACCAACAGTGTCATGCTTGCCCAGAGCCAGGGCGATTTTTAACTTGGTACCCACGCCGTCAACGCTGGATACCAGAACCGGCTGCTGGTAGCCCTTAAATTCAAAAAGCCCGCCGAAAAAGCCCACGCCGGACAAGACCTCGGGGCGGTGGGTAGAGCGGGCCTGCTGGGCAATCAGCTCTTTAGCCCTGGCCGCAACCTCAATATCAACCCCGCTGGAAGCATAGGTTTCTTTAATCGGCTCTGCCCTCCTAATGGTGAAATATGAAATAATCATAGCACTTCAGCTAACCCGGGTGCAATCATCTGAACAGTCAGAAGGGCCAAGTGCCTAAAGCCTGACGCTATTTTATGCCAAAGCGGCTGTATTCCCCGGCGGGTTTAGATTCCAGCGCCAGCTTATCCATCTCAAGCTGGACCGGAATGGGGTAATCGCCGGTGAAGCAAGCCAGACAGAAGGTTTCCTTGGGCAAACCCACCGCCTTAATCAGCCCGTCGATACTCAGGTAGCCCAGGGAATCAGCTCCGATAAAATCCCTTACCTCGGGCACCGTCTTCTGCGCCGCAATAAGCTCCCAGCGGGTGGCCATATCAACACCGAAGAAGCAGGGGTAGCGGAGGGGTGGGGCACAGATGCGCATATGCACCTCTTTAGCCCCCGCTCTCCTCAAGAGCTCAACTATTTTGGGGGTGGTGGTGCCCCGTACAATGCTATCGTCAACCACCACCAAGCGCTTGCCATCCAGCATCTGGGGGAGGGGGTTGAATTTCAGCTTGACGCCGAGGTCCCGGATGCGCTGGTCAGGCTCAATAAAGGTGCGCCCGACATAGCGGTTCTTAAGCAAACCTTCACAAAGTGGTATGCCCGACCAGCGGGAATAGCCAATGGCTGCGGGTGTAGCCGAATCAGGCACTCCCATAACCAGGTCGGCCTCTACCGGATGTTCCTGAGCCAGAATTTCACCCATAGCCTCCCGTGCCGGGTAGAGCAGGCGGCCGTTAATCACTGAATCGGGGCGGGCAAAGTAGATATACTCAAAGATGCATATAGCTTTTCTCTCTATCTCTTCCTGGTCACTCTCAACTCCGTTCTTCGAGATAGAGACTATCTCGCCGGGCTCAATCTCCCTAATGAAGTTAGCGCCGATATGGTCGAGGGCGCAGCTCTCCGAGGCAATAACCCAGCCGCCGTTAAGCTTCCCCAAGCACAGCGGGCGGACGCCAAAGGGGTCACGCACCCCATATAGGGTATCATGGGTCAGCAGGGTCAGCGAATAGGCTCCCTGAAGCCGATGCATGGCATAGCGTATCCTGTCTTCCCATCGCCTCTCCGCGGAGGAGAGGATAAGGTTAGCGATAACCTCGGTATCGGTGGAGGTATTGAAGGTATAGCCCTGGTCAGAGAGTTCCTTCTGCAGGTGCTCGGCATTAACGATATTCCCGTTGTGGGCGATGGCAATGGTATTGGCATCCTCACCCACCAAAAGTGGCTGGGCGTTAGCTTTGCGGCTGGAACCCCTGGTGGAATAGCGATTGTGACCTATGGCAATATCACCGTTGAGCTTACTCAGTGCAGTTTCATCAAACGCCTGGGAGACCAGGCCCATCCGGGCATCAACCTGGAGCCTTTTGCCGTCAGTGGTGGCGATGCCGGCGCTCTCTTGGCCGCGGTGCTGGAGGGCAAATAAAGCAAAAAAGGTAAGCCGAGCTACATCTTCTCCGGGGGCATAAACGCCAAAAACGCCGCAACTTTCGTGCAACTCTGCTTGCCTCTCACTCTGATTATAACCTACCAGCTAACTACAGGTCAATCTATTTCAGGAGTGCTTTAAGCCAGTCTATGACTATACCCATCGCCTCCTGGCTGTGCCGCAGGCGGTGTCCGGCCCCCTCCACGATGGCAAGCTGTTTGGGCTCGCCGGCCCGGGCATATAGCTTATGGGCGCGGCTGACCTCGACAGTCTCGTCTTTATCACCCTGCACCAGCAACAGGGGGCGGGGGGAAATCTCCGCCACATAGTCAATCGGCCTGACCAGCTCAAAGCCATTAAGCCACTCTTGGGTAGAAGAGGGAAAATCTTTATCCCTGATGGCGCCGATGCTGCGAAAGTGGTCAATCATAGACTGTGGCCCACCAAATTTGGTAAAGATGGTAAACTCATCCGGGCAGGCACAGGCAACCACCGAAGATATCCGAGAATCCCCTGCCGCCACATATACCGAAACCGCCGCCCCAGCACTGAAGCCCAGCAGCGCCAGATAAGATTTGTCCACCTGGGGCAAAGCGTAGAGATAATCAATCACCGCCTTGAGGTCCCTGGTCCAGCCCAGCATATCCAGATTGCCGCCGCTGGCCCCAGCGCCCCGGAAGTTGAAAATCAGGACAGCAAAGCCGTGAGGCGAAATCTTCTCCGCCAGCGTGGCATAGCCCCTGTCAGCGGGGTCGGGGATTCCGGCGGGGATACCGTGACAGGTGCAGATCGTCGGATAGGGACCATCACCCTCGGGCAGATAAAGCTGACCGGTAATATTTATGCCATCTACTTCCAGGGTCACCGGCTTTAATTCCACTATGCCGACCTCAAGAGGAGGAAAAACTCCATATTACCCTCGGCACCCAGTATGGGCGAAGCCACCAGCCCCCCCAGCCTGAAGCCGTGGTTTACCATCCAGGCGATAAACCGCCCCAGAACCCTGGCGTGCACCAGCGGCTTTTTGACTATTCCCCCCTTACCCACTTCACTGCGTTGAGCTTCAAACTGCGGCTTGAGCAGTACTATCAGATAGCCGTTATCTTTGAGCAGTTTAGCTACCGAAGGTATCACCTTTTCCACCGAGATAAAGGAAAGGTCCAGGGTAGCCAGGTCCACCTTCTCCGGCAGGGAGATGGGGTAGCGGGCATTTACCCGCTCCAGAACCACCACCCGCTTATCCCGCCTCAAACGGTAATCCAGCTGGCCGTAGCCCACATCTACGGCATAGACCCGGCCTGCCCCCCGCTGGAGCAAACAATCAGTAAAGCCGCCGGTTGAGGCACCAATATCAGCCGCTATCTTAGAGGTAACATCAAGTTGAAACTGGTCGAGGGCATAGTCGAGCTTTACGCCGCCGCGGCTGACAAAAGGGGGCGGCTTGAGAATATCTATTGCCGCCTCCTCAGCCACCAGAGTCCCCGCCTTGATAATGGTCTTTCCCTCGACCGACACCTCACCAGCCATGATTAAAGCCTGAGCCTTAGCCCGGCTTTCTACCAGACCCCTGTCCACCAGTAAGCTATCGATTCTATGCTTGGCCACCGCTGGTTATAATAGCAACCTCACTCACTGAAAGCAAGAAAACCCCCTCCCACCTGTTTTACGAATGTTCTTCTTCCCACCCTCCCACCCTACAGAAGTGATACTTCTATCAATTTCTCTAAGGGGAGAGGGAAAACCCCCACCCCAATGGGGGGGCAGGGAGACTTCCCACCTCAACGGGGGGGGTGGGGGAACTTAATTTCTCTACTCTGGGGGTGGGGGGAGTTAAAGAGGGTATAACCCTTTTGGGCGGGCGGGTATGGGAAGAAAAACATGGGGTGGGGCAGAATAAATAGACATTAACACCTCATATCTAGTAACATTATAGTAGGGAGAGTAAATTGCACGAGATTATCCGAAAAGAATTTATCAATTTGATAAAGGAGAACGGGCTTGAGGGGGAGGAGGTCCTAGTGCGGGCGGCTACCCTTTCTCCAGAGCAGGCTATCGGTAACCCCGAGGATAAAGACTACCCGATAGTAAAGGGGGAGGAGCGGCTGATGCAGGCCGAGTTCCGGGGCTCCCGGGGGCAGGCGTTCACCGACATGTACGGTAACTTCAGCGGGCGGCTGGCTGATATCGCCGCTATGGAACTGAAAAATAACTTCCGCAGAGCTATATTTATCGCCAGCCTTAATGCCGTTATGAGATACCTGGGGCTGATAAACCAGACGGTACACTGTAAAGATAATCAGCCCAGGGAATGCAGCTATGAGCTGGTTAAGTACATAGAAAAAAACTACGGCCGGCCCAGAATAGCTATGGTCGGGTTCCAGCCCAGAATGGTAGAGGCGCTGGCCAAGCAGTTCGAATTGAGGGTAACCGATATGGACCGGGATAACATCGGCCAGGAGAAGTTCGGGGTAAGAATAGGCGACCCCGGCCAGGCCGAGGAGAACCTGAACTGGTGTGATATCGCCGTGGTCACCGGCACCACCATAGTAAACGACACCATCGACCAGTTCCGGACAGACAAGCCAGTAGTCTTCTACGGCATTACCATATCGGGAGCGGCCAAACTGGCCGGCTTAAACAGCTTCTGCCCCTTCGGCAGTTAATTAGTACTACAGCCATTGAACCGCAGTCATTCAGGTGGTAAAATGCCGCTTAAATGGACTTCATAACGAGCTTTTTTAAGTCTTTTTTACTGGCTACCTTAGACGTCATTCTTCTCTTATCCCTGTCTTTCTCTGGTCTGTTGTTCACCCTTGACCAGACCTTCCTCAACCGCGATTTCACCGTCTCCCAGGTGGAAAAAATCGATACAGCCTCGCTGGCTGAATATATTGTCCGCGACCAGGTAATGTCCCAGGCAACCATCCCTATCTTCTTACCGATAGATAAGTTTATTGCTGGAGCGGTAAACGAGACCATCACCGACCTGGAACCATGGCTGAAGCAGCAGACAAGGGATGTTACCAACTCTATCTATGACTACCTAGAAGGGAAGAGCCAGAATTTGAGTGTGGTAATCGAGCTTGAAGCGGTAAAGGAACAGTTAAAAAATAACATTAGCCAAGCAGTGATAGCTTCGCCGCCGCCGGGGCTTACCGACCTGCCTCCGGACACAATAGAACGCTATCTTGAGCCGTTTTATGACCGGATACCATCGTCCTTTGAGATTAACGAAGACTGGCTGGGTCCCTATACGATGGCCCAGGTTGACACGCTAAGGCAGGTTGTCAGCCATTTCCATATCGTTTACTACTCCCTGATTGGCTTTATCCTCTTTCTGATTCTTTGCGTCATCCTGATAAACCACGAGGTGAGGGGCAGCACCCGTTCCCTGGGTGTCGCCTTCCTCGGCGGCGGTGTTGTCAGCTACGGCGGCGTCTGGCTGGCTCAGAACGCTATCGGGGCACAGTCAGCCCTGCCCCAGGTGCCGGTTTACCTGCAGGCCTGGCTGCCACAGCTGATGGCTGACATCCTGTCTCCTATGGAGCTGTACAGCTACGGGCTGGCCGGGATGGGAGTAGTGCTGCTCATCGCGTCTTTTGCCTACCGGCGACAGGCCGAATAAAAGGCCGGGGAAACAATCGGTGGGTGGGTAGTTTCGGGGTTTTTTCTAGTTATGTCAATTAGCGGCTAAGTCCTCTTTGGCGGTTTTTCGCGGCGGACGACCAGTTTGAGCCCCTCCTGCCCTACCACTATAACCTTGACGCCGGCGTTTATCCTGCGGCCTTCGGCCTTTGAGTCCCATAATTCCCCTTTTATCATGACGGTGCCTTCGGGGGCTAAATCGCTGACCGTTTTGCCCCTGGCGCCGACCATATCGGGCAGGCCGACCACCGGTTTTCGTTTAAGGGCGCGGCTGCCCAGGCGGTAGGTGGTAATTGCGTAGGCGGCCAGAGCCGCCATCAGGGCGATGAGGACGCCCACGTGCAGGTTTATGCCCACCCGGGGCAGGCCCCAGAGGACTATCGCCGCCAGCGCCGCTTCTTCTATGAGGGTGGTGAATATGGCTACTATGAGCCTGCCGGTCATCATATCGCTGGTTTTATTATAGCAGGATGGGGAGAGAATTTATCAAGGTGTTCCCCCTTTTTAAACTGGAGTTTTGCTTCCCACCCTGACCCACCCTACAGAAGTGATACTTCTATGAATTTCTCATCGGGGGGTGGGGTAATTTTACCCAAAAAAAAGGGGGGGGGTTCAGTGGAAGACGCACGAGAATCACTGCGATGATTGAATTGGAGGAGAAGCAATTTTTTCCCATATTTGGGCATAATAACTCTCAGAGCGGAAGCCAACCATATCACCGATTTGAGGCTTGCCGATAATCATGACGTCTCCGCCATAAGAGCATATATGTTGAACTGTTTCACCTTTATGGAAGCTGTCTCTACGAAAGACTACTCCCTCAGTGACTAGTACATCTATACATTGTCCAGTTGCAAATCCGTGTGGTTCATCTTCATCGAAGTCTCCATAGCCTACTACTCCATACGTGTCAAAATGGCGGGTATCTACAACACGCCCAATGCCATCGTACTTTCCATAGATTAATTTTCTGTCTTCTTTATCTGCCATACGATTATCCCGATTTTGAATTCTTCCGTAGCTTTTATACAACAGATCGAACCGTTTTGCAATAGAAAGGGGCGGCTAGAAATCCCTTCTATTGCCCATGCTAATCAGGGGGTGGGGCATGAGAGTCTAAAGAGGTGAAACCTTTTGGGCGGGCGGGTATGGGAAGAAAGACAACTGGGGGATGGGAGGTAAGGGGAAGAGTAAACGGGGGAAAAGGGGCGGAAAAACCCTGCTGTTGCCTGCCCTCAAATATGAGTGCTATAATGACCCCATTATGAAGCTAAAACGTGAAGAGGTCTTGCATATTGCCAAACTGGCCCGGGTGGGCGTGACCGACGACGACGTCGAACGCCTGCGCGAGCAGCTATCCGACATCCTGGCCAATTTTGAGATACTGAAAAAGGTGGACACCACCGATGTGCCGCCCACCGCCCAGTCCATCCCCCTCCAGAACGTAACCAAGGAAGACAAGGCGGCCGACTCACTGCTGCCGGGGCAGATACTGGCCAACGCCCCCCGCCAAGATGGGGAATACTTCCGGGTAAAGGTGGTGCTGGAATGACACCGCACCAGCTGACCATACACGAAGCGCACCAGCTGCTTAAAGAAAAAAAGCTGTCCTCGGTGGAATTAACTAAAGCCTGCCTGAAGCGCACCAAAGAGGTAGAATCTAAGCTACAGGCCCTAGTGACCATGACCGGGGAAGAGGCATTAAAGCAGGCCGAGCAGGCTGACAAACTTATCGCCAGGGGCGATATTAACCCGCTGACCGGCGTCCCGGTGGTAATCAAAGACGTCCTCTGCACCAAAGGGGTGCGCACCACCTGCTCTTCTAAGATGCTGGAAAATTTTGTTCCCCCTTATAATGCCACCGTAGTCGAAAAATTAAACGGGCTGGGGGCGGTGACAATCGGCAAGGCCAACATGGACGAGTTCGCCATGGGCTCCTCCACCGAGCACTCGGCTTTTTTCCCCACCCACAATCCATGGGACTTAGAGCGCGTTCCCGGCGGCTCCAGCGGCGGCTCGGCGGTGGCGGTAGCCGCCGACGAAGGCATATACGCCTTAGGCTCGGACACCGGCGGCAGCATCCGCCAGCCGGCCGGATTCTGCAGCGTGGTCGGCCTGAAACCGACCTACGGAAGGGTCAGCCGCTACGGACTGGTCGCCTTTGCCAGCTCGCTCGACCAGATTGGGCCATTAACCAAAGACGTCACCGACTGCGCACTGGTGATGAACGCCATCGCTGGCTTTGACAACCGGGACTCAACATCGGCGCCCTACCCCGTCCCCGACTACACCAAA
>Ga0315548_1001995_pt1 | contig 16365 bp, 13 predicted proteins | sample SalMarSW160110MG_2_FD_202540 | JGI IMG/M metagenome (GOLD analysis project Ga0315548, IMG submission 202540) | Salt marsh sediment microbial communities from the Plum Island Ecosystem LTER, Massachusetts, United States - Salt Marsh Sediment SW1601-110 ...
TCAGATTGAGTTTGAGGGTTGTCCGGATAGCCAATTAGCTGACTATGCAGGTACAACAACGGCTACTATCCGGATGGAAACCGGCAGCGGCTGTCTGCCGCCGCCGAGTTGTGTCGGCGATTGCTTGTGTTGGGAGTTCTGCCATCAAACCACAAATGTTAATCTTGACGGGACGAGAGATATCTGCTGTGACTGCTTGCCGGATGCGGATTTGAATAAAGACGGTGTAGTTAATTTCAAAGACTTTGCAATTATGGGATTGCAGTGGCTGACAGCCAGGCCAGAGATGTAATTACATAAGCGCATATTAACTCTTATAGTAACCAAGGGCTGTAAGCTAATGCTTAACAGCCCTTTTTGTTATTGTATTGCGATGGATAATCGGATGTTTTCTGGTTAATGCCGGAAAAACAAACAAGTAGTAAGAGAAACAGTAAATAGCCTATCATCCAATAGGACGTGTGGAGACACGAAAACAACTTTCCAAGAAAATTACCATGAAACTGAGGTATCTTATTGTTGTAAAAGAAGTTACAGAGCTTGACTTCAATTACTTAAAAAAAACATGAATCTTGGGTCAATTTTCTTGATATTAGCTGACGACTCAGGTAGATTTACTACCGATGTTTTTGGGAGTCAGCAGCGGACTAAGGGAATGTTGTCTTCCTTTTTTTGCATTTTTTTGTTTTGTAAAACTGGGTCGTTAAAAACAAAACATTTTTTTAATCGGGAGGATCTAAAATGGAGAAACTCAATTTAAAATCAGTGTTTGTAGGTATGTTGGTTCTTTTGCTGGTACAGGCGTCGGCATGTTGGGCAGCTTATACTATTGACGCAAACCTGGCCGACTGGGGTGTGACACCATTTACTGACTGGGTACCGAATGGGGATGCTGACTATGAGGAAACGAATGACATGAATAAATATGGAGGGTATTGGTCTGAAGGTTATGATTGGGAGGCGTTATACTTTGATGACGACGGACTGAACTTTTATTTCGCCGGTGTTACTTCTTATTACTGGGGCCCATATACTCGGTTGGGTGACCTTGGTATTGATTTGAACAATGACTCCACGATAGCTGGTAATGGTGTCGTGACCGGTCTTGAGCACGCTGTTAAGATGAGAGGGACTGATGCAGGGGATGTTTTGGCCAATCCGACCTGGTCAAACACCAGCTTCGGAACCGGCTCACCATATCGGGCTTCCGGTGGAACTGTGCTTGGTTCGGCAACAATCGCTGTAAAACACTATCCTTTGATGGAGAGTGGAACGTATATCTTCGAGGCATCTGTGCCGCGGAATATTTTTCCGGCGCTGTACGACCGAGGTCATCAGGTGACGAGTCACATGGCGACCCACTGTGGTAATGACTCGATAAATCTTATAGCGGATATTAATGATTTGCTTTCAACGAGCAGAATGGATATTCGCTGTGACCGAGATGACCCCAATGACCCCAATGCACTTCGGATCTTGGCGGATGACTTTGAGCGCATGGTGCCGGGTCTGATAACAAGGGTTATTTTCTGGGGGTCGTGGAAAGACGACATTAAAGGTCAAATCAAAAAAATCCACTTGAGCTTCCATGATGATATACCAGCAGATACGAGTGACCCCAATAGTTATAGTAAGCCGGGCAGTAAACTTTGGAGCAGGGACTTCGGAACCGGAGAGTTTAGCGAGACGCTGTACGCTGATCAAAACAATCCTGAATGGTTCTGGGACCCGGCAGGAGGTCAGGTGCCTGTTGAGGATTCGGATTATGAGGTATGGCAGTATGAAATAGCCATCGATACCAAAGATGCTTTCAAAAACGATGGTGACCTCTTCAACCCTGTCATTTACTGGCTCGATGTCTATGTGGAATTAGAGCCGGATTCCAATAACCCTGAGTTTGGCTGGAAAACTTCAACAACACAATGGAATGATGATGCGGTTTGGTCTAAGAATGACGGGGAGACCTGGAACGAACTGATTTATCCGTCACAGCACACCTATCATCCCAACTCAATCGACCTGGCGTTTGTAGTCAAGACAATAAAGCCGCCGGTACCGCACTTGAAATGGTCTCAACCACCTATCGAGATTGACCCGAGTGCGGAGGTGCCGACGTACTGTGGCTGGGACGAACCATCGTGGAGGAACTATACAGGTCAACCGATTTGGTTTGACGATTGGGACTGCGGAACTCAGTGCCACGGTAATGCCGACTGTTTATTAGAAGGTGATCCGAAGACTGGTTACTACTATGTTGGTGCAGCTGACTTGAGTATCTTGCTTACTTCGTGGCAAACAAGTTACCCTGACTCTAACAACTATGACGCTGGTGCTGATTTCAATCGAGATCTTAGCGTAAATTTTGAAGACTTAGATATACTGACAGAATGGTGGCATGTTATAGAGCCTCCTTATGGTCCGGGTGTTCCTAACGATTGTCCGGTTGGCTCTATGGATGACTTGTGGAAGGTAGCAGCCGATGACTTTAGATGTTTGGGTTCTATGCCGGTAACGTCGATTCACTGGTGGGGCTCCTATTCCGGTGGTTGGGAAGGTCAGGAAGCACCGGCATTTGCTCCAATTGGCTGGCGAATCGGATTCTGGAGTAATGTTGCCGAGGACCTAAATGAGCCTAATAGCTTTAGCCGACCTGAGAAATTGCTGTGGCAAATTGAGGTAGATGTTGATGAAGTGGATGAAACTCTGGTTGGGCAAGATTACTTCCCACAGTACGATACGTGCTTCCAGTACTATGTTGATTTGGGGCCGAATGAAGTGTTCCATCAGGGCGATTTCATTGATTCAACTGAGGACAATATATACTGGCTCAGCATCGCAGCGGTTTATCCTAATGGTGTTGCCCATGTTGATTACCCGTGGGGTTGGAAGACCCGTCCGCGGCATTGGATGGATGATGCAGTAACATTTGTGATGAATGAGACACCACAGATAGACATGACACTTGACCCCTGTGGCAGCAGCATGACGCCAATCAAAGATAGCACGTTCGGCGTGGTGGAAAGCTACGATATGACTTTTGAGCTTGATACCGACCCGAATTACATCAAGTGGGAGCAGGCTTATGGGGGTATTCGCTATTGGGAATACTACGAAGATGAGAAATCGATGGCTAACCCGAACATCAATCGTCTTGTAGCTGACGATTGGCTTTGCGAGCGGAGAACGCCTGTGACAGCCATTGTGTGGTGGGGTTCGTATATCGACTACGCCTACGAGGCATGTCAAAGCCAGGTGATGACTCCGCCGGTTAAGCCGGACTATTTCAAATTGAACATTTGGACCGACGTGCCATCGGGAAGTTCAACGGTGGCTGCCGGTAGCAGCAACGGTTACGTTTACGTTTACGATAGAGTAGGCAATCTTTTGTTCCGTTACTATACAGGTGCTGATGTTGCTTCTGTGGATGTATCGGTCGATGGTCGTTACATAGCGGTTGGAAGCTACCAAAATAGGCTCTACCTCTTTGACAGAAGCGGTACCTTGCTATGGCAAAAAGAAATACCCATCGAGCGCAGCTATGGCGGCGGCTGGATGGGTGAGGAGTCGAAGTCGGTTTCAATATCAGCTGATGGAGGATATGTGGTCGCAGCCTGTTCGAACGGCCTCTATGTGTACAATAATGATGGCACGTTACACTGGTCCCATCCGGATAAGGAGACCTGCGTTGACATTTCACCTAACGGAAACTATATAGCAGCATGCAACTACAACGGTGTTGTTCGCTTCTTCTCGATAGCAAGCAGTACCCCGTCGTGGACCACAGGAGACATAGATGCCTTCTGGGTTGCCACTTCTGACCCCGGCTACGTAGCTGCAAGTAAGAAAGGAAATACGGTCTACCTGTATGACAACGCTGGAACGCAGATATGGAGTGACAACACGGTTAAAAGTAACTACGTAAGAGTTGACATGCCGCAAGATGGGTTAAGCGTAGTAGCTGTTAATGATGACTCGAGCGATTCTGTTGGATGCGAGCTCAACTATTGGAACGACCTCAAAGACGGAACATCTGGATGGGGCGCTGCCGATGGTACTCCCGTTTGGACCTATAACCCGGGTGGAGCCCGTTCGGACTTCTATGGCGTTGCAATCTCAGGCGATGGTGGTTATATAGCGACTGGTCCGGCTGGAGGCTCTTATGTATTCTCCAGCGCCGGTGGCGCGCCGGTGCAGACTCTCAGTATGGGGACCGGCAACTCATACGATTTAACCTATGATGGACAGTATGGTGCGTGTGGCAATCGTCAAGGAGACCTTTATTACTTCTCTAATAGCTCCAGCACACCACTGTGGAGCAGGTCATTAGGCGGAAAGGTACACACGGTTGCGATTAGCGTAAACACCGAGCCGTCGTTCAGCCATCCAAACGAAGTAATCTGGGAGTATAAGGCCTATGATTATGACGAGGTGATGGTTGGTTATGATAAGGATCCCAATGGAGATTCTAATGAGCCGGTATTCCGTTACTCGGTTAGACTACCGGAAGAAGATTGGTTCAAGCAAAAGAATGTTAACGATATCTTCTGGCTTAGTGTTGTAGCGGTTTACGATGCGAACCAGCCGAGCCCTAACTATGATTGGGGGTGGACGAACCATCAACATAGATTTAATGATGATGCGGTTTCTGGGGTCGTAACAGGGCCCAATGAGTGGATGTGGGAGGAACTTTATGACCAGACGGGTGCCAGTGAAGATATGTCGTTTGTGCTGTTTATGGACCCCAATGGATGTGACAGTTGCGCTGACTACAACTCTGACGGCACTGTGGACACCAATGACCTTAAGGTCTTTGTTGAGGACTGGTTGTGGACTGGTCCGTCAGGTGGTTACAGTGAAGGTGACTTAAACTGCGATGGTAAAGTCATGTTTGTTGATTACGCTATCTTTGCGCTGCAATGGCTTGATAGTTGTCCGTAAAAGTTTCGGGATGGTTATATTTGTAAATTGAAAAGCTGTGAGTGGCAAAAGCCATTCACAGCTTTTTATTTTGAGAGAATAAAACGCAAATTGGAAATTGAAGGTTGGGGTCTCTGCATTTATAATTACCGTGATATGCAAAAGGATAAAAACAGGATATATACAGTCAGCCAGGTCAATTCGCTAATCAAGGGGGTTCTGGAGAATAATCTGCCCGGAAGGCTGACCATCAGCGGCGAGATAACGGATTGGAGGCTGCATCATAGCGGGCACTGCTACTTTTCGCTAAAAGATAAGAATTCGACGCTTCCCTGCGTTATGTGGAAAAGCAGTTTTGCAAAGGTGAAATTTCAGCCGGAAAATGGACTGGCGGTGCTGGCGACCGGTTCTATCGATGTTTATGTCCCGCACGGCAGGTATCAATTCATTGTTGATAAATTTGTCCCTGCCGGTGTTGGGGCGCTTCAATTGGCTTTCGAGCAAATGGTGAAAAAACTCCACGCCGAGGGGCTTTTCGATGAAGCGCATAAAAAAGCGATACCGGAATATCCCGAAAGGATTGGGATATTAACGAGCGAATCAGGAGCGGCGATAGAGGATATCAAAGACAGCATCTGGAACCGCTGGCCTTGTGTGAAATTGTTTCTCTATCTGGTGCCGGTGCAGGGTGAAGGGGCGGCAGAAGAAATCGCAGCTGGCTTAAGGGATATAAACAGGCGAAATCGAAAACTGAAATTGGATGTTTTGATTGTTGGTCGAGGCGGCGGGTCGCTGGAGGATTTGTGGGCTTTTAACGAAGAGGTGCTGGCAAGGGCGATATTCGACTCGAAGATACCCGTGATAAGCGCGGTTGGTCACGAGATTGATACCACGGTTGCGGATTTGGTTGCTGATGCCAGGGCGTCGACGCCGACAAAGGCAGGCGTTGTGGCGGTTCCTGATATGCAGAAGGTCTTAAGCGATTTGGAAAATTACCAAAGCAGTATGAACAAAAACATAACTTTATGCCTTAACTATCGCCAGCAGCAGTTGGATGAAATAGCCGGCAATATGTTCGATGCTGTAAAACAGTTTCTCACCGAAAGACGCGAGCGATTATATAAAAGCTATGAGCAGATTGTTAAGATTGAGCCGCATCGGCTGTTGGGAAAAATGAGGGATGATTTAAATACCTTACGAAATCGGGTAGCTTCTGCGATACAGGCAATTATAAATAAGCGTAAGATTGGCCTTACTGCACAGGCCAATCTTCTGGCCGGCCTGAACCCGAAATCGGTCTTGCAAAGGGGATACAGCATTACAACTAATAAGAAGACCGGCCGATTGGTAAGAAAGCTGGAGGATGTCCAGGTCGGGGATTTGATAATTACCGAGCTTGCCCCACCTGCAACGCGGGCGGGGCTTGCAGAAGAAAAACTGATTGAAAGTAAAGTAACAAAAAAGTAAAATTTAGTAAGTTGCTTTGAGGGAAACATCGGGGAGATAAAAAATTACTGACAAAAAGTATTGTATATTATTTTGTAATACTCAAACTATCAAATGACTAATTTCTTCGATTTACAAAACAGAATAGATAAAGAAGGCAAGAGAGATCGTGTTATAGAGCTGTGCGAGCCAGTTTATACGATCGCTTGTCGGAAAAAACCCGATTTAGTGCAGCTTAAGAACAAGCTAAAGCAACTAATCGAATTCCTTTGCAGTCCAGAAGGGCGTACTCACGAGAATTGCTGTACAGTTGATAGTTATTTTTCATCCAAGGACGATTGGCCAGACTGCTTCAAACATTTGCCGAGAGATCTGTATGAAATACTATTTGATATCGGTGGAATGCTTCATGATGCAATTCAAAACCCAGAAATTGCAGCCAACTTTTATAGTCTTCCAGAACAACTACGTGAACGAATAATAAAAATAAATATTTAGCTAAGCGAGCACAAGTTAACGCGGATTTACACTGATTTCGATTAGTGCGGATTAAATCTTGCAGTATTTGCCCAAAAGGGTATAATTAGAAACCAGCAGCGGAGGAAAACAACTGGGGCGGCGGGTTAATTGATTATTAGTATTCCGCCGAAGGACCGGAAAGTAATACGGTAATGGCGGTGTTATAATTTGCAAAGCAACTTTATTATGGAATGGAACTCTAATGAAGAAAACATGTCTTATTTTTGCATTTTTAGCAATTGCAGTTTTACAGCAATTCGGTTTCTCTCAAACCAGTGAGATACAAGCATTTCTGGGCGGTCAGAAAACTAAATATTCCACCGAAGGCCATCCCAAAGCCAAAGGCATCAACATTAGCATTGAATATCCGAGTAGTTGGCAAAGGTCAGAAGGAGAACGACCTAATATCGTTCAGAAATTCACATCTGGCGCATCAAACAACTTTGCACAATGCCTCATCCTGATAAAGGATCAACCATCTTTCATGAAACTCTTCTCATCTAAAGGACTTTCTGATGTAATGTTCACCCAGGAGACCCTCAAAGAAATGGTCCCGGAAAGTGCGACCTTTATCAAAGGCGATCGAACAAAGTATGATGGCCAAATAGGTGCTTGGATGACCTATATTATACGAACCGAGCGTGCTGGAATGAGAGGAGAAATCTACACTCTACAGCATATGTTCTTATATTCTGGAAAACTGATTACGCTTCAATGCGCTGTTGGCGGACTTGCCAACTCTTCTTCCACAGTGGAACAGGAGTTCACACGTTATCTGCCTCTTTTCCAGCTTCTCGGCAACAGCATCGTCATACATGACAAGTGGACAAAACCAACAAACGAGGGTGGCGATTCCATAATGGAGGACATCTTTGGCGAGTACTGGTGGATAACCTTGATCATCTCTGCTATTTTGACGTGGGGAATCGGGTTAACTCCGCCATTATTAATCAGGTTTGCTTTTCTTCGACGGCCAATATCTAAAGGGTGGGCTATTGGTACTGCCGCTATTTTCTGGTTTATAAACATAATTATTTTTACAGCCCTTGGCAGCACAAGCAAAACACATGGCGCATTGTTTCTCGTTGCGTGGGCATCCTACGCAATTTTGCGGAAAGGTGCTAAGAAACAAACAGACTGAAAAAGTTGGCTTACATCAGGGCTTTGGAAAGTAAAGAAATAGTGGAGGCCCGTGGATGACTTGATGCCTGGCCGAAAGTGCGTTTTTGGCCAATGAATAAATTCGTGCCAATTCGTGTTCATTCGTGGCTATCTTCTCTGTGTTCTCGGTGCTCTCTGCGGCTTTACAATTTTTAAACCTTATTGTTGCTTCTGGAGCAAATTTATAATAGATTAATTCAATAAAATCAGTGAAATCTGTGGCTAAAAAAGGAAAAAATATGGCTAAAAATAAGCGTGAAAATGATATCGGCAAAATGAGCTTCGAAGGAGCGATTAAGGAGCTTACGAGCATTGTCGGCAAGATTGAGCAGGGCGAAATACCTCTGGCCGATAGTCTCACTCAATACGAAAAAGGAATGGCCTTGATTAAACACTGTAGAGAAATACTACAAAAAGCAGAGAAACGGATTGAGACAATATCGAAAGAGAAGGATTAACCGCAGAGAGCGCAAAGACCGCGGAGAAAAAAGAGAAGATAGATTCCTGCTTTCGCAGGAATGACAGTATTAAAAATCTCTGCGAACTCGGCGGCCTCTGCGGTAAAAAATCGATGAGTAATATATGCGAGCGTGGCGGAACTGGCAGACGCGCAAGGTTTAGGTCCTTGTGTCCTTAGGGACGTGTAGGTTCGACTCCTATCGCTCGCAGTTTCTTAAATAGGATCATCTGATATGTCATCAGAGGCAAAGCTTGATAACATTGAACTCAATCTGAAACTGATGCCAGAGGAAGCTATTGGCAGAATCTCTTCTGTTGTGGATGAAGACAAACTCTTCAGCATATTCAGATATACGGGTGATAATCAACTTATCGGAAAAGTCAAGCACAGCGGTTTTCGTATTCGGCTCAAGAAAGATTATGCTAACTCATGGAGTCCAATCTTGTATGGGACGGTTGAGCCAGGAAAAGTTGGCTGCAGAATTTACGGTAAATTTGAGGGATACTGGTTTACTAGGCTATTTACGATAGTTTTCTTTGGTATGGTTGTTTTCTTTGTGCTGGTAGGCTCAATTATGTTGTATGCTAATCTTGCGAGAAGGACTTTCGACCCTATAGTTTTAGCTGCTATTCTTGTGCTACTATGTATGCTCGGGTTTGGAATCGCCTTAAGAAATTGGGGGAAGGGAGTAGGTAAAGCAGAAGAAGATCAGGTACGTAAACTTTTGCTGGAACTGTTTGAGGATGTCCATTCCGAAAAATATAAGAAATGCGTAGACAGGTAATAGGCGAGTGGAGGTTCGACTCCTCTCTCTCGCAGTTTTAAAAGCCACAGAGAATTTTTTTGTTTTTATTAAACAGAGGCGTGTATATCACTTGGGGTTTTGGCGGGCCGCACGGCGCCTGTCCTCTTCTTTCAGGAATCGTTTGCGGATTCGAATCGAGCTGGGGCAAATCTCAACAAGCTCATCTGCCTGAATGTATTCCATCGCCAGCTCAAGACTCATCTTTCTTGCAGGCCGGACCTGTGCCGTGTCGTCCTTTCCTGCCGCCCGTATATTGGTAAGCTGCTTGGCTCTTACCACATTTACAGGTATGTCATTTTCTTTGCAGTGTTCACCCACGACCTGTCCTTCATAGACTTTTTCACCGGGCTCAACAAAAAAGGCGCCCCTGTCGTATAAGGCATCAAGTGCATAAGCTGTTACCTGCCCGGTAGTGGTCGCAATCATAACGCCGGCCTTGCGATGAGGAATCGAACCTCGCATTGGCTCATATCTTTCAAACGAATGATGCATAACCGCTTTGCCCTGCGTCGCATTCATCATTCTTGCGTTAAGGCCGAACAGACCTCGCGAAGGTACAAGAAATTCCATATGGACAAAGTCACTGGCTCCGCTTTTGGTATCTATTTTAATTATTTCGCTTCGCCGTTCGCCGAGAAGGCCCATTATGGAATTCCGGCAATTGAGGGGGCAATCTACCGCAAGCAGTTCTATCGGCTCATGTCGTATGCCATCAACTCTTTTCAAAATTACTTCCGGTTTGCCGACACAAATCTCATATCCTTCTCGCCGCATATTCTCCAGTAAAATACCGAGATGCATCAGACCTCTGCCCGAAACATTGAATTCCTCGGGTGTCCGGCCCGGCTCGACTCTTAGTGCAACATTATGCTGAAGTTCTTTTTCGAGTCTTTCGCCAATATGCCTGCCTGTCAGATATTTTCCATCTTTTCCTGCGAAAGGCCCATCGTTAACCCTGAATGTCATTGACATGGTCGGCTCATCTACGGAAATAACAGCGAGTTTGGAGGGATTGTCAGCACAGGCAATAGTGTTGCCGATGTCGATAGGGTCAAGCCCCGATATCGCACATATATCACCTGCCCGAGCGGTTAGGACCTGCTTTCGTCCGAGACCGTCAAACTGGTGTATCTGCATAACCTTCTGTAATGTATGTAGACCTTCTCTGTCAATCACGGTAACCGGCTGGCTTTCGGTTATTTGGCCTGCGAAGATTCTGCCTATAGCTATCCGTCCCACATAATCCGAATGTTCGAGACTGGTTACCAGCATCTGCAAGGGGGCATCAGGAGTAACCTGTGGTGCGGGAATCTCATTTATAATGGTCTCGAATACCACCTTCATATCGCTGGTTTTTTGGGAAAGGTCAGTTGTTGCCCAGCCCTGTTTTGCCGATGCGTAAAGACAGGGGAAATCGAGGGCGTCATCTTCGGCTCCAAGCTGAACAAGTAAATCGAATACTTCGTTGACAACATCCTGCGGTCTGCTGTTTTCACGGTCGACTTTATTGATTATGACTATAGGTTTTAGTTTATGCTCGAGGGCTTTGGTCAATACAAATCTTGTTTGCGGCATAGGGCCTTCAAAGGCATCGACCAGAAGCAGGACGCCATTTGCCATTTCCAAAACACGTTCGACTTCTCCGCCAAAATCGGCGTGGCCCGGGGTATCGATTATGTTGATTTTATATTCGTCGCTGGTACCGTTCGTATAGTTAATAGCACAGTTTTTGCTGAGAATTGTTATGCCTCGCTCCCGCTCCAGGGGGTTCGAATCCATAATCAAAGCATGTTCGTCACCAGCGAGCTTGTCAAGCTCCTCTGTTCGAAACATGCCGGACTGGTACAGAAGCTGGTTTACCAGGGTTGTTTTGCCGTGGTCAACGTGGGCGATTATCGCTACATTGCGAATATAATCCGAGTACATAAAAAAATCTCAAAAAGTATTTTGATAGTGAATAATCAGGATTTGCTTTAATGCGCCAGACGTACGGCGGATTAATCCCGATTGTGAAAAGAGATTATTTTACATTGTTTTTTATGGATGTCAATATAAAATAAATGGTTTATTGAGGGGAAATGATGATTTGACGCTTTTGGCTTGCGGTTAAAACAGAAGACTGTAAAAACTCCGTTAGAAAGATTACTACTAACGGGGTGAAATTGCAGGGAGGCAAAAAATGGTCGGCAATAATTTTCAACTAAAAGAAAAGAAGGTTAGCGTCAGGATTGAGATTGTAGCGGGGCTGACAACATTTCTTACGATGGCGTATATTATATTCGCCAACCCGATGATTCTCAGCTCAACGGGTATGGACAAAGAGGCCCTGATAGCTGTTACGTGCATAGTTAGCGCAATTGGCACGCTTATCGTAGGAGTGTTTGCAAAGGCACCGATAGCTATGGCGCCGGGAATGGGGCTTAACGCATTTTTTGCTTATCTGGTTGTGTCGGGGAAAATGGACTGGCAGACGGCGCTGGGGGTTGTATTTCTTTCGGGACTTCTCTTTTTGCTGTTGACGCTGGTGGGCCTGAGGAAAAAGATTGTGGAGGCGATACCTGCTTCTCTTATTTCGGCTATTGCCGTCGGTATCGGATTGTTTATCACTTTCATAGGTCTGGTCAAGTTAGGGGTGGTAGTGGCAGATGAGCACACGCTTGTAAAAGCCGGGCCTTTGACGAAAACGGTCCTTATTGGTCTTGTGGGTCTATTGGTAATGATTTTCTTTGAAATGGAAAAGATAAGCGGAGGCCTTGTCATTGGGATTTTGGTGTCAACCGCATTGGCCGTTATATTTGACGAAAAAACCGTGCTGCCTGACAAGCTTATCTCATTGCATTTGAATATAAAAGCGATTGCGCTGCAATTGGATATCTTTGGCGCTTTGAAATGGAGCTTTTTGGGAAGCATCTTTACCCTGATGTTTATGGATATGTTTGACAGTGTCGGGACGCTGGTAGCGTGCTGTCACCAGGCGAATATGGTTGATGAGAAAGGAAACATAAAGGGGCTGGACAGATTGCTGGGGATTGATGCCGTTGCAACTATGATAGGTGCTGTGTTGGGTACGTCAACTACTACTTCATATATCGAATCGGCATCGGGTATAGAGCAGGGCGGACGGACGGGATTGACTTCAATAGTTACTGGCGTACTGTTTTTGCTGGCACTATTGTTTGTGCCGATTGTGAAAATAGTGCCGGAGTATGCGGCGGCGCCGGCGCTTATTATGGTTGGGCTGTTTATGATGAAAGAGGTCAAGAGGATAGATTTTTCGAATATAGGCGAAGCATTTCCTGCGTTTATCATAATGGTGATGATTGCTTTGAGCTATAGCATCAGTACGGGATTGGCGTTTGGTTTTATTTCATTTGTTCTTATCAAAGTATTATCGCGTAAAGCAGGAGATATAAAGCCGGTAATGTGGGGTATTGCGATTCTGTCCGTATTATTTTTGACCCACGAACGGCTGGGCGGCGTGATTGAGTATATCAGTGGCCTTGTGTGAGGTTGAAATAAAGTTATAAGCGGTAAGGTGGAATTCGCTTGCAAAAACCGGAGGGGGTGTATAAAATTAGATTGATATGTGCGTTTTTTTTTTGGAAATCCGATATGTCGAGTTATGCATAACCGAAAAGGATTTTATTGGGAATATGATGGATAAGGAGGAAGAATTGATTAGTGCTGTTTTGAAACAATCGCAGAAGGCCGGAGGGCCGAAGAAGCTAAAGTGCGTTGAGGCATTTGAAATAGCGAAAGAATTTAATGCGGAACTCGTAGATATTGGTCGTATTTGCAACCAGCACAATATAAGAATCTGCAAATGCCAGCTTGGGTGTTTTGCATAAGAGAAATAAGGATAGAAATGTGAAAAAGTTAAGGGCAAGGTTTAAGCTTTGGCTGAGCAGTGAAGGTGCTGAAGGTGCATTTGGCGACGGCAAGTGGCGGCTGCTTAAAACTATTGATAATGAAGGGTCGCTAAGTGCTGCCAGTAATAAACTTTCTATAAGCTATCGAAAGGCGTGGGGAGATTTAAAGAAGGCCCAGGAAGCTTTGGGAGTTAGTTTGGTGGAGAAACAGCGAGGAGGCAGAATGGGCGGGAAAACTACATTAACCGGCCAGGGTGAAAAATGGGTCAAAGCTTATACGAAGTTTCGCAGTGATATCGAAAAGGAAGTAGCAAAAGCATACAAAAAACATGTTGCCAAGCTTGTAAAATGAGCAAAATTGTGAAGCAAAAAGTTGTGCCCCGGTTTACCGGATTCACTCTTATCGAGCTTCTGGTTGTCATCTCTATTATATCTTTACTGCTCGGTATTTTGGTGCCGGCGTTAAGCCGGTCGAGAGCAATAGCCAAGGAGATGGTCTGCCAAAGCAGATTGCGGCAATGGGGGATTGCCTTTGAGATTTATGCTGTTGAAAACAATGGTTTTTACCCTCATATTGATGGGCGTGACCGCACAGGTCCAGACGAACTTTCTGTAAATCCAACTCCAGAAGAGTTGGCTGATTGTTATTTCGGCTGGGTAGATGTGCTGCCGCCGCTGATGGGAGAAATACCCTGGCGTGACCATGACTTTTGGGAATATCCGGATAGGGATACTATATTTCAGTGCCCTTCTGCGAAGCTTCTGCAGCGAGAACTTTATAATGAGGACCGTGAGAGATTTGGCTTCTTCTCTTACGCAATGAACTCTTGTCTGGAGCTTGACAGGAATTGCAAGAAGCCTTACGGCTGGCCAAGCGGAGACCGGAGCTGGCACATGCCCAGTTTTCTGAATGTGGGGCTCGTAAGGAGTCCATCTCGTGTGATTTTGCTTTTCGACCAGCTTCTCGACCCGCGTCTTGGTTACAATGGAGAACATCCTAATCGCTCTGCAGGCGAACACTGCGGCAGTTATCCACGGGCGTTTAGCGCACGTCACGCCAGGCCGAATGGATTATTAGGCGGTTTTGTTTTCTACTGCGATTACCACGTTCAATGGAAAGAATCGGTCTGGAAGACAGATTGGCCTGATGACCTGGAGGTGCCGCCACGCGATGATGCTGATTGGTATCCGTATCCACAGAGAATGTTGAGTTTCAAATGATTAATTTCAAGTTATGAAGGACAGGTGATTAAAGATGATTAAGACGGCGTTGATGATTTTGGCAGTTATTTTAGCAGTACTTGTTTCGGATAGCTCGGTTTTGGCTGAGTCAACTTCTATCTATGAAATCCAATATACCACCGACCCCGACGGTGACAGCCCGCTGAATGGAGAGCTGATAGACGAATGTTCCGGCGGGATAGTTACATGCGTATTCCCCGGGTCAAGAACAAGAATTGTTGTGCAGGACACCAATTATCCCGATGGCTGGGGCGCTATTGAAGTAAAAGATATAGACGAGATGGGCTATCTTGATAATATCAGTATTGGCGATGATGTCAGAATCTTTAATGCGACGGTCGAAGAGTATCGCGGAACTACGTTTTTGCAAATGATATACTGGGATGATCCCGAAGTCGTTGTTATCAGTAGCGGCAATCCGGTACCGGAGCCGTTAGTTGTAGATGTCAACGAAATAGCGGCTCCTGTATATGACCCGGGCGGCTGTCCTTTTGTAGGAACAACAACAACTAGCTCAAGAAAATTCCCTCCTAGGTATGACCGGGGCGGCGGTGGTTCTTTCGTGGGAACAACCAATTATCCTCCTAGCCCGGGCGACGGCGGTTATTTCGTAGTCGACCACAGCGCCGAAAAGTACGAAGCTATGCTGCTCAGGGTTGAAAATGTAGTTGTGACCGACATGGGACTTGGCAAAGCAAGCGATAATTATGTTCTTCAGGATTATGATAATCCCGATGACCCGAATTTTAGCTGCTGGGCCTCCGACTATCTGAACAATGACAAAGACCATTGGCAGTTGTATCATCCTTATGTTATACCAGACCAGCGATTTTGCAGTGTTACCGGTATCCTTGAACAGTATACACGACTTTCCTACGGCTGGGATTACTATCAATTGTTGACAACTTATACAGGCGATTTGAAACGCTATACGCCTGCGGACCTCAATGGCGATTGTATGGTGGATTTTTCGGATTTTGCCGTGTTTTGCCAGTATTGGCTCTGGGGTACGGAGTAAAGAATACTGTTTTTTGCGAAGGAATGATTTTATCAAGGGGATTAACGAAATGAAAAAAGAGTATATTTTCGGGGTGCTGTTTTTCAGCGGATTATGGGGTATTTCCGAAGCGGTTTTGGGCGATGCTTTGTACAGAAATAATGTGCCGTACGCATCTGTTCCCTTAACTATAATCGGTTTTATCATTCTTACTTTTGCGAGGGCTTACTTTCCGCAGAAAGGCACCGCAATACTCATTGCCGCCTGCGCGATGCTGTATAAGTTTCTAAACGACCCTTTCTTTGCATGTCACCTTCTGGGGATTTTCCTGATGGGTGTTTGCTACGAAGTGGTCTTTGGTCTATTTGAGAGCAAAAATCGAGCGATTTGTGCGGCGGTAGCGGCCTATCTGAATTATGCTTTGTTCGCTTTAATAATTACTTATGTATGCAGATATGAGCATTGGGTACAGGGAGGTTTTGGCCGGATTTTCGAGCACATTGCTATCAGAGGGACTATGGCTGCTATCGGCAGCGAAGTATTTGTCACAATTAGCTTTTATCTTGCCCAGCGGTTAAAGACAAGGTTCGCTATGCCGTTCGGATTTCAATTTCGGTTAGTTAGCGGAGGTGTATCTGTGGTTACGGCAGCACTATGGGCGTTTGGTATAGCTATGTATTTACTGTCATAAATTGCGAGCTGATGGTATCGATAAAAAATAAGATTATTTTGTGGACGGGTGAGAGACACTGCGGCAAAACTACCAGCGCTGCCAGACTTGTACAGATGGCGAGTAATGAAGGGTTCAAAGTTAGCGGATTGCTGGCACTTTGTGTGTGCCTTAACGGCAGATTAGTTGGTTTTGATGTGCTCGATTTGCGAAGTAACAATCGAGCACCTCTGTCAAGGCGTACAATGAACAAAGGCAAAGACGGACCGTTCAATTTCA
>Ga0315548_1001998_pt1 | contig 16347 bp, 10 predicted proteins | sample SalMarSW160110MG_2_FD_202540 | JGI IMG/M metagenome (GOLD analysis project Ga0315548, IMG submission 202540) | Salt marsh sediment microbial communities from the Plum Island Ecosystem LTER, Massachusetts, United States - Salt Marsh Sediment SW1601-110 ...
CTTCCTGCTCACCGAAACCACATTTCCCTTCATACTCCACCGATCCTGAACACGAAACAAAACATTTTTGGCGTATGTGATTTCGGCTCGGGCATCGATAGCGGAATCTGATTGTTTAACAGTCTTGTATCCAACTCTAAGTTTGCAAATGTCCTCTTCTGTGCGAAAGACATCGATCCTTACAGGTTTCAATTGTGCCAGACGAGGAGCTGCGCCGCCGGAGATCTCGATACTCCAATCACCTCCTGCGGTGCGGACAAACGAAACTATCGCTCCGGTCTGCAAGCGTCCAAGATCCACTCGATCACCTTGTTGTGCGAATGCTGCCGAAAATGTCAGACACAACCCGAGTATTATACGTTTACTAAACATCTGTATGTTCCGCATGACAATGGTTCACATTATTAAAGCCTAATTCTTCTGCTGCAAATTCGGAAGGAAGCGATAATTTATTTAGTCTCTCCTGGTACTTGTGGCGATGCTGGTTCCGTAACTTCATAACCCATTAATGAAAGCATTTTCACAGCATATCGAGTCCCAAGTTTTCTATACCCTTCCGCCTTAAAATGCATATGGTCAAACGAAGCAGTACAACCGCTTGAAGAAATGACATATGAATTGGGAATAACTTCCGGCAATTTTGCAATGATTAAATTCATTGCAGCACAAGCACCGCCCTGATCGGCATTCACAAGCTCACCGGCAAGCAATGGTACTGAATCAGGATTAAGATCTAAATCTTTTATCAAATTGCCGTAAATAGTTTTTACTTTCAAAGTCCAGGTACTGTCATTTGGATTTGACTCACCCTGATGCAAAAGGATACCTTTGATGACACCATCTTTCTGTGCTAGTTTTGCCATCTCAACAAGATATGCATAGGGATTCCCATCATATTGTTTAATAATATTCTTCATCCACAGTGGAGCCGTTGCAGCATAAGTCTGACAGCTATCTTTGTCGAACAGTTCAATTTTGCAGCCAGCTACAGAGACATTAACAACACCTACTTTTATGCTCTTCGAAAGGTGGGCAGCCATTGTTCTGCCAAAATAATCGGCAGGGGTTAATCCTGTTTTGCAACGACACAAAGGAGGTATAGCAGTGTACCAATTCCCTTTTATTCTTCCTAAGTTTGGACAATCGACAGCTTCCATAACCTGAAAACGATTATCTACTGTTGTGTCTTGTTCATCAAATCTTGTATTGCCTTCCATGTTCGACTGTCCAAAGCACAGAAAAATGTAAAAATTTTGATCTTGTGAGAAAGCGTTCATACTTAATATGGATAATCCTACGACAATATATAAGCTTAATTTTATCTTCATATATTTTTATTTGCTAAATTGTCCTGATATTATAAAGCCCCTATTATTTTTCTGGTGTCCCAACTATTAAATGATCGAATTTCGATAGGTTCAGCATGTGGCTGCTATGTGAACATACTGCCATACCGGCCTGGTAAGGTTCGATAAATGACAGATTCAGTGTAATATCCCCCAACAGAACCCATTGTTTTCCATTAATTGATTTATAGACAATAAATGTTGAACCGTTTTTAGAAAGCTTTAAATATACCGGTAGCAATTCAGTGCTAAAATCCTTTTTACTACAAGCACAACCGATGGTTTCGCGCCACTGAAGCGACACACCATTTCCCGGTGTAACACATAACATAACAAACGCGCTGTTTGGAGCATTACTCTCCCTGAACATCAGCCCTGTTTTTGCCCAGGGGTCTGTATTAGTCTGGGAAATAATTCGTGCTGAGATGTAATTATCTCTTTCGGCTTTTCTATGTACGAAAGCAAACTGGTCACTCGAACTCCATATATCTGCGCCTGCGCCTTCAATTGAAAAAACGCCATCTTCATAAACAGCAGAAGCTTTATTATCCTTTATATCGTCAAATTCCCACGGAGAAGGAATGTTGGAAGATAGAATTTGTACACTGCATGATGAGCTTAACTTACCATCGGTTGTCGATGCTTTTATTATACATTTGCCCTCCTTCAATGCCGTCAGTTTGTAGGTATTCACTCCTGCAATTGATAAAGACAAAATAGCTTCGTTGGATGATATCACGGTCAAAGGTGTAATGGAGGGAATAACTGTTAATTGTATCAATTGATGATTCCCTTTGTTCATTTTGATTGAAGCTTTTTCAAATTTGAGCGCAGAGACGGTACCTTTTTTACCTTTAATTTTTACAACTACTACACCATGAGGTTCTACTTTAGTTTTAAATGTATCGGTAATCGTCTCAAGGTCTTTCCTATTCCATAAATCGCGGACACTACTAGTAACATCTTTTTTGAAACCTAGTTCCTCAAGTGTAACATCCATAGAGGCAGAAATATTTGTCAAGTTAAGTAAAGCCACAGCAATAGATCCATCTTTAAGAGATTTCTGCCAAACCTGCAAACCTGAGTTATTTCTGATTCGAGTTCCCTGGATACCAAGAGAATCCTGGTCGATAGCAATAATTTCCGGAGCGGTAAGAATTTCTTTTATGGTATCATTCATTGTGCTTATGTTATTTCCAGCTATAAGAGGAGCTGCCAGCATGCACCACATTGCAAAATGTGAGCGGCATTCAGTAGGAGTTAATGCTTTATTGCCAACTTCAAGCATATCCGGATCGTTCCAGTGACTGGGACCCGCATATGGAGCCAGGTCTACATTTTTTTCTAGAATTGGAACCCATCCCATACCTCCCCAATTTCTTACACAATCAAAACAATCCTGTATATCGTTTGTAGTGCGCCACATAGCACCAATGCCTTTTCCCCACTCCCAGGGACTTGAAATGCCCCATTCACAAAGACTTAATAACATTGGTCTGCCGGTCGCTCTTAATGCGTCACTCATTATTCTGTATTGTGTGCGGGTATCTAAACCGTCAGTATTACACCAATCTTCTTTTACATAATCCACACCCCATTCTGCATAAGTATTTGCATCAATGGTTTCGTAGCCGTAACTACCAGGCCGCCCTCCACAAGTTTTTGTACCGCAACAGGTATATATTCCGAATTTCAACCCTCTGGAATGGATATAATCAGCAAGATATTTAATGCCCTCGGGAAAACGGGTTGAGTCTGCAATAATTTTTCCGTTTTTATCACGGTCTATCTGCCAGCCATCATCGATGACGATATATTGATAGCCGACTGCTGCTAGACCTTTACTGACCATCGAGTCAGCAACGAGCATAACAATCTTTGAATTGATATTTAAGTCAAACGCATTCCAGGAATTCCAGCCCATCGGAGGTGTCGGTGCCAATTCAGGAGATTGACCATATGCAGTTATTTGAGTTATGAGTAGAAGAAATAAAAATGATTTTTTTATCATGGTTTTGCCTGTCGTTGCGTGACTTTATTTTATTATAGATAGATATGCGCATCGGTGAGAATAATATTTGACATAATAAATTTAATAATTTTGTCTACTTCACCAGATTACTTAAAGTTTTTTTCTTTACACGAAAGTGGATCGTTCCTGGATAACCGGCCACAACGGTCATCAGCTCCTGACCGTTATTAGTTTATATTTACTGGGGGAACGCACACTATTATAGATAGACACTTCTAAAATATTTTATCATTACTGGTTGAACTATTTGTCAGTCACGAATTCGAGTTTCTTAGAAGTGTCCAATGAATAAATTTATTGAATCGCTACTTAAGTCATTTTCAAATCTTTTGTTCTAGAACTATTTCCGACATTGGATTAGGTAATCCAATGTCGGTACGATTCCCTGCTCTACTTAGATTCTTTATTTAACTCAGGAACTCGTTTCAAGATGATTGCCATATCTTCACCCCCTGGCATTCCTGGTACCTTCATTGAAATGGAATCACTCATAACTGTACATTGATGATTAATTGTAAACTCGTTAGCATTTACATCAAAGGAAAATGTTTTGCCATTTATCTTTCCATTACTAATTGGTAATTCTCCCATTGGACTTTCAACTGTACCATTTAAACTATCTCCACTTACTTTGAAATTAAATGTCAACTCCATAGGGCCGTTTGGACTTTGCATTTGTCCCTTCCATTTCCCATTAATATCCTGACCAAAACCAATACTAATTGCTAAAAAAGCCACTACACCAAAATAAACGTGACATGAATATTCCTTCCATAAAATGTGAATGTGTTTTGTTGGGACCTGTTGTTTCGGCTAATCCTTTAGCCTTCTTAAAGACTGTATGATAATATAAATATTCTTTTTCATAGTCTCGATCAAAGAATCACATCTCAACTCTTTGCGCTATCGCATTTTTTATGTTCGACATTGAAAAACGTCTTATACTAAGATGCAACATACTCAAATTTATTACACGAATACATGTCTAATTTATTCTTACTAAGAATTGCATACTCTGCTATGTCAGTATATTTCCATACATAAATAGCTGTCGATATATTTCTATTTATCCTATCACCTATTCTATTGTAACCTTAATTGACTTTAGATCCTTATTGTCGGAGCTGGTTCCATACCACACCTCATACTCTCCGGCAGTGACAGACATTTTACCTTGTGCCCTGTCGAAAAACTCAAATGATGTACGAGGCAGATTAATGGTTGCCTGACGTGTTTTACCGGCAGCAATATCAACCCGCTGAAAACCCTTTAAGGTTTTATACGACCCATCGGTGTTGTTTACCTTGCGCACATACACCTGAACAATTTCTGTTCCATCACGTTGGCCAGTATTTGTTACGGGTATGGTAAGCTCAACAGATTCGTTCGCTTTAATTGTTGTATTGCTCAACTTTGCATCGCCAATAAAGAAAGTTGTAAAACTCAACCCAAAACCAAACGGGAAAAGAGGATCGGACATGAAACGGTAGGTGCGCCCTTTCATCGAGTAATCTTCAAAGTCCGGCAATTGTTGAATATTCTTGTAGAAAGTGATTGGCAGTTTACCCGCCGGGTTATAATCGCCAAAGAGCACATCGGCAACAGCTTGACCGCCTGATTCGCCACCATACCATGCTTGCAGAATTGCATCGCAGCTTTCGGTTTCAGGTACCAAACCTATAGCCGAGCCGGAACAATTCACAAAGATGACCTTCTTACCTGCTTGCTTCAATGCTTTTAAGCAATTACGCTGCACTATCGGTAATTCAATGTCTGTACGATCGCCTTCCTTGAAACCGGGCAACTGGATAGGCATCTGTTCACCTTCCAGTTGGGCAGAAATACCGCCTGCGAAAACAACCACATCAACACCTTTCAATTTTTCGATTAACGCGTCATACTTAACCGGCACTTCCTTGCCCAGATTCAAGCTAAGGCTGGCTGTCCAGTTTTCAATCTGTCTAAAATGTGCTTCGATTTTATATTCTTTGCCTTTTTCCATCTTATATGGAACACGCTTGGGAAGTGGTCTCCACATAAATACTCTTGAGAGTGTATCGCCATTTACTATAAGCTCGAACGCTCCACATGCCTCAATTTTAAATACAATTTCACCTGATTGTGAAGGATTGTAAACCGTTTCATATTTGGCGGAGAAATTTTCCAGATGAACACCTGGACTAAATTCGTGCTGTCCGAAAGTAGTTAGTCGAATCGGATTAATGATTTGTTCAGTGGCTGCAATTTCTCCTTTAAACTCACGGTTGTTCCAATATGTAACTTTAATACCTGTTTTACCGCCGAAGGAACATTCACTCAACGCGGTTTCAGTAACCATATTCTCCGCTAAGTCACAGCCTTTGTCATATACTATCCTATTGGCAGGGAGTTTTGCTTTTATACCATCCAGAATAGTAATAGTGTTAAAAGGTGTTCCATTATAATTACCCCACATAAGAGGTTTATCATCAGCGTTTGGCCCAATTACTGCTATTTTTTTACCGGATTTGGATAATGGCAAAATATTGTTTTTGTTTTGTAGGAGGGTCATTGATTCCTGCGCCATTTCCAATGCTAATTTCTTATGTTCATTGGAATTGACCACTGACATGGGAATTTTCGACCAGGGGACTAATGCATCGTCGTCCATTTCTCCCAGATCGAAACGACCGATCAACACACGCATCAAATGCATGTTTATCTCTTCTTCAGTAACTAAACCTTTCTCTACAGCTTCAGGCAATTTTTTAAAAGCATAATTATACCCGCACTCAACATCGGTTCCTGCTAAAACTCCTTTGGCTGCAGCATGGGTCGCATCGGATGAAACTTTATGGCTTTGATAAAAATCGGATATTGCGCCGCAATCAGAAACAACCATGTATTTAAAACCCCAATCATCGCGCAGAATATTCTGAAGCAATCGACCATTGCCGCAACATGGCTCATCGTCTAAACGCTGATAGGCGCACATTACCTCTCGAACATCTGCTTTCTGAACCAGGGATTTGAATGCAGGAAGATAAGTCTCCCATAAATCGCGTGGGTCGATATTGTCAAGGTTGATGGTATGGCGGCTCCATTCCGGACCCGAGTGAACGGCAAAATGCTTGGCACATGCTAAAAGCTTTTTATACCTTGAATCGGAAGGTCCTTGCAATCCTTTTACTACCGATATTCCCATCCTTGACGTTAAATAGGGATCTTCACCATAAGTTTCTTGTCCACGCCCCCAACGCGGGTCGCGGAAAATATTAATGTTGGGTGTCCACACAGAAAGGCTCAGGAAGCGCCGGTTTTCTAAACCTTTTGCCTTGGCTTCATTATACTTGGCTCGCGTTTCATCCGAAGTCGCGTTAAAAATACGGTATACCAATTGGTCGTCGAACGAGGCAGCCATCCCAATAGGCTCAGGGAAAACAGTTACATTACCGTTATTGGCGAGCCCATGCAAGGCCTCGCTCCACCAATTAAATTTTTTAACACCCAAGCGAGGTATGGCATCCGATTCATCGCACATCAAGAATGCTTTTTCGCTTAACGTCAAACGCGATATTAAATCCTTCGCTCTCTCTTCTGAACTTAATTTAGGATTTTGGAAGGGCATAGTCTGCCCTAACAAGTTAGTTGAAAACAAAATGGATAAAATAATGACCAATTCTTTTTTCATATTACTACCTATTTAATTTATTCATTGAATTAATCTTTTTTTTGCACCCGGTTTATCTTACGGTAAGACAGTTTTAATGACAAACCCGCCATATGGATACATCGTAATTTTGATTGGAGTCAAAAAATTAACATCACTTTTTATAAAATCTTTTGCGCCAAGCGCATCGGTAATGAGAATGCCTCCGGATTTCTTATCAATGAAAGGAAGATTCAGCGTTACGGTACGTTCAGAAGTTTCTCCATTAATACCTGCTATATACCATATTTTCCCTTTTTGTCTTGCCAAGACAACGAATTTTCCGGGGAAGCCATCGATAAATTTCACATCATCCCAATTCTCGGGTAACGAGCTCATATATTCCTTGACAAAATCTTTTTGAGAAGCCATTCCGGTTGGTGTTTCTGCAATATGTTGTATTCCAGAAGTAAACATAACAGATAAAGCTATTTCAAAACCGCCTGTGGTCCTTCGTGTAATGTTTGGTATACCGGAAAAGTTTACCGGAGTGAAATCCATTGGATCAAAAAGGTTTCTTGTAAACGGGATGACCGCGCAATGAGAAGGTTGATGATCTGCAAAGAACTGTCCAAAAGTTACGTATTCTTCTCCCCTAATTGCTTCCATACTCGCTAAGTTAGGATAGGTTCTATACCATCCCCTAGGAAAAGTTGCTCCATGAAAATTTACGGCGAGATTATACTTAGCGGCATCTTTTAAAATATCTATATAATATTTCATCATGGACTGTCCATCGCCGCCAAAAAAATCCACCTTAATACCACCAATGTTCATATCTTTCAACTTCTGAAACTCAGCATGTCTGGATTCCGAGGTTAACATTTTATCACGCGGTGTCATCGTCGTTGTGTTCCAGTCACCTGTCGAATTATACCATAATAGAATTTTGACGTTTATGATTTTAGCATAATCTGCAAGTTGTTTAATCTTTTCATATCCAATTTTAGTGTCCCATAAAGCATCAATGAGACAATACCTCCAATTCATGGAAGCTGCAAAATCTATGAATCGTTGCTGAGCACCGTACACAGTTGAATCATCTTTTAGAATTACCCAACTCCAGGATGCAATACCGGGTTGAAGCCACGATGAAACATCATACTTTTCTGGAGTGGCTAAATCAGTTTCCAAAGTCGATTCAACAAGATCTGCAAGGTTATCAGTTATTACAATGACGCGCCAGGGAGTATACCACGGCAATACAGATTCCGGCATAACAGGTTCGTTCGATCTGCATTCCTGCGGCTCGGGAAATTGTACTGAATATTCACCGTCGGGTGACCGCTGGCTTAAACGAGATCCGCAATAATTTGTATCAACAGCAGTTTCTGTAATACTAATCCAATATTTCCCATAGTTAAAAAGCGCCGGCATTACCCATCCTGCTTGATTTGGCGAACTTGTGCCTACAGGGATATTATTTTCATAATACTCCTCATAAGACGGAGAAGCATAACACCATCCCATTCGCGCATCCGCACACGGTTGCAGAAATGCTTTTGTAGAAAGATCGAAGTGATATGACGTTATTTCATTGAATATTTTTAAAGTTGTATCCGTTTTCTCCGGAAAATGATACCTGAATGCAACACCGTCGTTCGATACCTGAAAAATCATCTCTATTATTTTTGAATTTGCATTCTTTAGATAAAATATTCTGTTGTTACCCGTGTAACTGCATTTCAATCGCTTACCATGCAGAAGTGTATAATTTTCGGAAATAACTTTCACATTAGAAACCGAATCAAGAGTTAAATTGGTTGAAAAATCATCATCGCTTCTAAGAATTCCTAATTTTGACCGCTTCAGAACTGTTGAACCAGAATGAGAAACAGAATAAAAAGCTTCTCTGGTAGAAGTAAGCCAGAAGTTAACAGAGATTTTAGCATTCGGACTCTTTAATGTATAGCTCTCCATACAAAAAGCATTATTAAAGAAAGTTATTACCAATAGGATTAGCAGCATTTTTAAATTTTTCATGATTATTAATTACCTAAATTATTTCTTATGTTAAGTTCTTTCGTAACTAAAATTCTTATGTGATTCATTTTTGTCTCTTTAAGTAATTATTTAAACAACAACTGCGCTAATTTATAGAGATTGTTCCTCCACACCGGCCAGGTATGTCCGCCTGAATATTCGCTATAAGTATATTTGATTTTCATTTCATCGAACTTCGACAGCATAATCTGACAATTCTGATATGCAATGTCTTCTTTGCCGCCCATGGCAATCCAGAATTGTTTAAGATTGCTATTGATCAACTCGACATTATTTTTCATAAAATCATATTGCGCATCTGCCAGAGTGCTTTGCATCGGTACAATCCAGCCAGAACTAAAAACTCCCAGATACGAAAACAGTTGTGTATTATTGATTCCCACATAAAGAGTTTGTATTCCGCCCATCGAGAGACCGGCAAGCGCGCGGCTCTTTGAATCGATCTCTGTTCGATAGTTCTTTTCTACGAAGGGGATAATACACCGTTTCAATTCTGCTTCAAACATCTTCAGACTCATTTCGCCGAACCCGGGCGCATCAACATTTCCATCCGGCATCACAACAAGCATCGGTTTTGCCTTTTTTTCGGCAATGAGGTTATCGAGAATCAAATCTGTTTTACCCTGGGTCGCCCAACCCCTTTCATCTTCGCCGCCGCCATGCAGTATATACAGAACAGGATACTTTTTAGAAGTATTGACGTCATAACCGGGAGGTGTATAAATATAGAATTGACGCCATGTATTAAAGACGGTTGAGAAATATCGTTTTATTCTTATTTCCCCATGAGGTACATCATTCACTGCATAGTAATTAACTCCTTTGATAGGTATTTCAATACCGCTTGCCATCCGTCCCATTCCGTAAAAGGTTTCACTTGCAGGATCGGCAATTGGAACCCCATCTATCAATAATGAATAATAATGGAAACCTTCGCTTAGTGGATTCGTTGCGATTTCCCATATACCGGCAGTATCTTTTACCATGTCGTATTTCTTAACCAAATCGAGTTGGACTTTTAGTGCATCAGGTGCTTTAATGCGAAAGACTGCCCGGTTGTCCGGTAAAATCTGTGGATATTTCGCTCTTCTTACATTTGTAGGTGCAGGCGTACCAAGAATTGTGTATTGAGGAAATTTTGAAACATCCACCGGCTTAAAAATGAGTTGCGAAAACATATATAAAGAGTTTTTCCATACCTTGAAATCATGTACACCCGGTTCGATATAATAGATATGCGGAACATCGTTAGCTTGTAAATATTCGTGTGTTCGCTGGCTGAATGTTATTAGACCATCATTATCGCCGCATGAAATCCAGAGCAATTTCAATTTCTTTTTTGCTTCATCCGGATCAGGAACTAACAATTCGGGTTTTTTCGTATTCGGTGCTGATGAAAATCCGCCAATCCACGCAAACGTATTCAGATGACCTAATCCGAAATTCAACGACTGCCCGCCGCCCATTGATAAACCTGCAATGGCACGGTGTTCACGATCCCTCATAACCGGATATTTTTTTTCTATAAAAGGGATCAAATCGTTAAGGAGATCTTTTTCGAACGTAGTAAACGCCTGCACTTTAGCACTGTCAAAAATATTTCCTACCGCACGGTCGTCTTTCATTGCTCGGCCATTGGGCATAACAACGATCATCGGTTCAATTTTATTTTCAGAATAAAGATTATCCAAAATCACCTGAGGCTGGCCGCCGTTGAGCCATTCTTTTTCATCGCCGCCGATGCCATGCAATAAATAGAGCACATTATATTTCTTGTCTTCCGAATAGCCGGGTGGTGTATAAACCAATGTTTGCCGATCTACTCCCACTGTAGTTGAATGATAGGTTGCCGCAGTTATATTCCCATGAACGATGTTAGATTTATATGAATCATAACCCGATGGCGGTGGCGGGAATTCACTGCTGTCGCTGGATACGAATGTATTTGATTTATAAATTATACTATTTTCTTGTGAAAAGCCGATTGAAAATAGTGTTCCCCAAATTATGAGGATCAAAATAATACGAAAAGAAAATTTTACAAAACCCATGTATTTACTCCTTTAACTTTTTTGAAAATAGAAACTAAGGAATTATGATTTTAGCTTTTGTCATTACTTATTTTAATTTAGAATTTTTCATCCATTCAAATATAGGCATCATCCATTCTTCAGTGGGATGAAATAAAACAAAACCATGATTACCTTTAGGATAAATATGCATTTCAGCAGGAACATTGTGGCGCCTTAATTTCTCATAATAAACTATACTATTATCTACATCAACCACTTTATCGTCTCCCGCATGAGTAATATAAGCCGGCGGTGTATTTTCATCTACTTGCAATTCATTCGAGAATTCATCAATTATTTCTTTTGATGGATTATCGCCTAATAATTTCTTTCTTGAATCAAGATGGGTTAAACTATCTTGCATACTAATTACAGGGTAAATTAATATTTGATAATCCGGGCGCAAATTTGTGCCATCCGTATTTTCAATTAACGCTTTTTTAAAATGAGTGGCTGCTGTTGATGCTAAATGGCCTCCGGCGGAAAATCCCATAATTCCGACTTTATGTACATCGATTCCCCATTGTGTTGCATTTTCCCGTACAACTTTGATTGCCTGTTGAGCATCCTGCAAAGGACCTTTTTTTTTATCTATCATTGTTAAATCATTAGGAAGTCTATATTTAAGTACAAATGCTGCAATCCCGTTTTTAGCAAATTCTTTTGCAGTTTTTATTCCTTCTGCCTGATAAACAACTACACTATAACCTCCACCCGGACAAATGATCACGGCTGCACCCGTAGATTTTTCTTTTTCCGGCAGAAAGATTCCCAAGGTGGGAATTGTTACTCCAGCAAACATTCCGGAAGATCCCCCGGTCTCTTTTATATCTGATTGCTTTGAATTAGGAATAACCCCCGGATATAAATTCATACTCTCCTGTGCTGTTACGGCACTGAAAAGTATAAGCATCAGAACAAAACAAGTTGTTATTGTTTTCATAGGCATATGAGAATTATTTGTTAAAGAGCAGAGGGGCAAATTCATGCAGGCACCTTCGCCAGGTCAGCCATTCATGAGCAGTCCCCGTGGATTCGTAATAAACGTACTTAACACCTGCTTTGTCTAACATAGCACGGAACGCTCCGACTGAGCCGGGGAATGGATTGGGTTCTTTCGTGCCCAAACCAAGCCAGAAGAGTTTGATCCGTTTGTTAAGCGCTTCACCATCTTTGAATTTCCCGTTCATAAATGTTGCAGGATCCAGAACATCCGAGCTTGGAAAGTTCGATGTGCCGCTGAAACCGCCGATATGGGAGAATACATCCAGATTGTTCATAGTGATCCGGATGGTCTGATTTGCACCCATCGAAAGGCCGGCCATCGCTCTATGTTCTCTATCTGATAGAGTACGATACGAAGCATCAATCATTGGGATTATTTCTTTTATCAAAACTTCTTCAAAGACGGAAAAGATAGGCAATCTTGGAGGAGCTCCGGCGGCCTGCGGTGTCTGGGAAGGCTTTAATGCATAGCCATTATCCATAACTATAATCATGGAAACAGCTTTTTTTTCGGCGATGAGGTTATCAAAGATAAGGTTTGCTTTACCCTGAACAGCCCAGCCTGTTTCATCTTCACCCATCCCATGCTGGAGATAAAGAACAGGATAGCGGCTCGTGGTATTCTTCTCATAATCTGATGGTGTATAGACAAAGCATCGACGCCAAGCATTCGTAATCTTAGAGAAATAAAGTTGCGCACTTACCTTCCCATGAGGAATCTCCTTAAGGGCATAAAAATCCTGATCCTTGGCGGGCACTTCAATACCGCTGCCCCAGCGGCTGGCGCCGTAGAAGTACAAACTTCCTGGATCCGGAACCGATGCCCCATCGATATTGAGCTGGTAATAATGGAACCCTTCATCCTGGGGACGCGATTCACCGGTCCAGACTCCTTTATCATCCTTTGTCAGGTCGTATTTTACAGCACCAATATCAAGTTGGACTTTTTGAGCCTGCGGCGCCGAAATGCTTACACGAACGCGGCCTTCAGAATTTACCTGTGGAAATTGCTTGCCCGGTTGATTGACTGATGATGGCTTGAAATCCTCCACCACCACAGTCTGGTTCATTTGAGCTAAACAGATACCACTCGTAAAAACGGCCGTTACAATTATATGCCAGCATTTCACTTGATATACTCCTTATATAATTTTTTCCATACATCGCTTGGTTCAGTCCTTAAAAAGAAGGGGTGCAAATTCGCGCAGAGCACGGCGCCAGGAGAGGAACTCATGTGCTGTTTCCGGCGAGACATAGAAGATGCTGTTGATACCGGCTTGTTTCAGACTGTCGGCATTAACCTTTGGGTCACCGCCAAAGAAGCCTCTGCCACCGCGATTGCCATCGAGTTCGCGGCTGCCAAAGCTCACGAAGATGAGCTTTACCTTCTGTTTGAATCTTGGAGTCTTGTTAACATCATCCATGGAGAACGTCCCGCCGCTGAAAAGGCCGATGTGTGAAAACTTATCCAGGTTGGCCGTGGTTATCGTTTTGGTTTCCATTCCGCCCATGGAGAGACCCGCCATGGCACGATGAGGTTGATCTGAAAAAGTTCGGAAGTTGGCATCGACGTAGGGAATCAATTCATCGACGAGCACTGTCTGGAATGGTTTGATGTCGAAATTTCTGAGGCCGCCAAACTTGATTTCGTTCGTCATGCCATAGGTCATCACGATGAGGAAGGGCTTGATCTTGCTTTCGGCGATTAGGTTATCCATAATCAGATTGGCGTGGCCCTGGTTACTCCATGCAGTTTCATCTTCGCCCCAGCCGTGCTGTAGGTACAGAACTGGATAACGCTTGGTCTGCTCCTTGTCATAATCAGGTGGAGTGTAGACAAACGCTCGGCGCGATGTGCTCGTGCTCTTGGAGGGAAAGAGAATCTGCTGCACTTTACCGTGTGGAACGTCCTTGAGGGCGTAGAAGTCCTGATCTGGAGCTGGAATTTCGATGCCGCTTTCCCAGCGAATTGAACCATAGAAATTTAAAGTACCGGGATCGTTAAATATTCCACCGTCAATAGTGAGATGATAGTAATGAAAACCTTTATCCAATGGTCCTGATGTAGTACCCATCCATGAGCTATCCGCAGCTCTTGTGAGTATGGTGCCACCGCGTCCACCCAGGCTCACGCTAACGCTTTGGGCTTTGGGTGCCACGACGCGGAATCGTGCATAGCCCTGCGAGTTGACCTGCGGGTACTGCTGGCCGGGTTGATTGAGGGTTGAAGGCTTGAAGTCTTCCAGAAACGTTGGCTGATTTATCTGTGCAAAACACAACATGCCTGAACATATAAGCAATAGAGCTAAATCTAATAGATGCCGTTTCATACTATTCTCCTTTAGTCTTTGAATAGAAGTGAAGCAAATTCCTGAAAACTGCGCCGCCAGCTCTGCCACTCATGAGCCGTGAGCGGAGAGACATAGAACTGACTATTAATACCTGCTTCTTTGAGTGCAGCGGAATTTACCTTAGGGTCTCCACCAAAGGGACCGCGTCCACCGGCTCTGGGGTTTTCCAGTTCGCGACTACCGAAGCTCACGAACACCAGTTTTACTTTCTCTTTGAAACCGACTGCATTATTCACATCTTCCATACTTATGCTGCCACCGCTAAAGATACCAATATGTGAGAACAGCTTTAGGTTGGCAAGTGTGATCTGACGGGTCTGCATACCGCCCATAGAGAGACCGGCCATAGCACGATGTGGCTGATCTGTTAACGTACGATAGTTCGCATCGATATAGGGAATCAGTTCTTCGATGAGAATCTTCTCGAATTGCGCGGCGAAATTGAAATTGCCGAAGCTGCCTCTACGTGCCTGACTCGTATCGGCTGCGGAAGCAGAGTCAGCTGTGCCTGGCCTGCGAGGAGTCATACCTGGTCTGGCGCCAGTGGGGAAATTGACACTGCTATTGTCCATGACTATAATAAATGGTTTAGTTTTTCCTTCTGCGATCAAATTGTCCATGATCAAATCTGCATGTCCTTGGTTACCCCAACCGGTTTCGTTTTCACCCATCCCATGCTGAAGATACAGCACAGGGTATCGATTGTTCGCTTTCTCGTCATACCCCGGCGGTGTGTAGACAAAACAACGACGCACAGCATTAGTGCTCTTGGAGAAATAGTGGTTCTCCCGCAACTGACCGTGGGGCACATTTTTGAGAGCATAGAATTCTTGATCCTTGGCCGGGATTTCAATACCGCTGCCCCAACGGCTGGCGCCATAGAAATACAAACTATTGGGATCTGGAACTGCAGCCCCATCAACCCAGAGCTGGTAATAGTGGAACCCTTCATCCTGAGGAGCACATTCTCCAATCCATACTCCTTTATCATCTTTTGTCAGGTCATATTTTACAGCACCGATATCGAACTGGACTCTCAGAGCCTGCGGCGCCGAAATGCTTACACGAACACGGCCTTCAGAATTGACTTGAGGATATTGTTTATCAGGTTGATTGACTGATGACGGTTTGAAGTCCTCTACAACTGCAGGCTGATTCGTTTGAGCTAAACAAATTCCGCCTGATATTAGGGCGGCTAATAACAAAAATACGAGTTTGTGCTTCATGTGACAGTTCCTTAAATGATTTTATTTTTTCCCGATGTTCAAAAAGCAATCTTTATTATTCAACTAATACTTCACTCCGGCTTTGATCTGTGTAAACGAATGAGCCGGGAATGTATACGGGATCGCATTCCCCGAGGCCTCAATCTCTTTAGTCGCCGGGATATATTCTTTTTGTTTGTCAAACGTGAAGGCGGCGTAGAGCGAATCAGATGTGACGACACTCGCTTCTGCCTTTCCGCTGAATGCGTGCGCATCGCTGATGATCTCTGCGGTAACAGCTTTCTCCTTATTCCGATTCACCACGTTGATGAACACTGTCTGCGTTTCCTTATTGTACACCGTTGTCACATCAAGGTACGGGATGCCTTTATACTTGTCGGTGTTAAACGTATCGCATTGTACATAGGTATCGACAGAATTACCGCGGCAATTATTGGAGAACAATTTGAATGTGTAAAATAACGGCGACTTAAAGCTACCTTTTTCTCTGTCAACACTGAGCAGGGAGGTCATCATTGTAAAGTTGGCCATTTTCACCACATCAGCATGACGTACAAAGGAATTCAAACATTGAGCGATTGGCAGCACAGAGAGAAAATTCCTGCCGAAGGTTCCCCATTCAT
>Ga0315548_1001999_pt1 | contig 16341 bp, 18 predicted proteins | sample SalMarSW160110MG_2_FD_202540 | JGI IMG/M metagenome (GOLD analysis project Ga0315548, IMG submission 202540) | Salt marsh sediment microbial communities from the Plum Island Ecosystem LTER, Massachusetts, United States - Salt Marsh Sediment SW1601-110 ...
TCCGGTTTTAATTTACCGGAACTATTTAATAAAAATTTATTTCCCGGAGTGGTACACTTTTGAATATCGAAGGTGGTATACTTTATCGTATCTTTAACACTAACGTTCCCGCCATATGAAGCGTAGCTGAATTGAGGAACGTTTCGCTGTCAAGGTACAAAATAGGTTGATAAATACGAAAAGAACGCCTGAACCTTTTGGCAGCTATGCTTTATATGGTGTGTTGTGCCAAGTTATAACTTTACTTCAATACCCAAACCTGCATAAAAAGATATATTTGCACTTTCTTTATCCCAATAACCCTCAATTTTATCTATATCCACTAAACCTCTGTAATATCTGGATGTCAAATTAAGCTGGTATCTGGAATTAAAATTATAACCAAGAGATATTCCTCCGACCAGACCAAAATCACATTTAGAAATAGCATCACTTCTTTCATTTTCTGTATTTGTGGTCCCCACATATCCAGACTCTGATCCACTACCTATATAATCTGTTTCGGTTGGATCGATATCAATAAACGTGGTAGTCTTTTCGTTAGATTTTAAATAAACTGCCCAATAAAATCCAGCATTAAAACTGATCATAAACTTATCACCCAGGTTATACCCTAGAAGCCAAGAATTATTCAAATAACTATGCTTAATAATATTTTCAAATCCAACATAACTATTTAATGCAGTGTAGTCAGGAGTAATAATTAGTTCCCTTGCATTATGATTGTAACCATTTTGATAATATGCAAGGTCTGTCCTAATAGAAATATGCGTGCCGAAGTCTCTTTTAAGGTCTATCATAATCCCGTATCCAGTTATATAATCATAATTGCCTGGTAAAGGATTTTTGACTTTGATGTTAGAATATGTCATACCTCCAAGTAATCCAATCGAAAAGGGACTCTCTTGAGAGATGACATAAAATGAATTTAAGATTATTATATTAAAAATTAATATAGTTCTCATGGTGTGGAAGTCATAGATCGATGGATATCAAGTAGAGTTTAATTAATCAAATTTGTATTTATTTTTAAACTTAATTAGCTGTGAAAACATCACATCTAATTTGGCACAACTTGTATATATACCTAATTAATATTGGTTTATTATTCCAAAGATGGCAATAGAGCCTAACTTTTCCAAAAATATTTTTATTTCATAACTTAATATCATCTAAAGGATTTCCTAATTCGTTTAACTTATGCATACGAATATGTGTATATATCTCTGTTGTTTTACTACTCTTATGGCCTAATAAAGATTGTATATATCTTATATCAATTCCCTTTTCTAACATATGTGTAGCATAACAATGCCTTAACATATGCGGTGTCACTCTCCTTTTTATTCCTGCTCTATATGCTAGATTGTGAACCAAAGATTGAATACTTGCCGGAGAATAAATACCTCCATCTTGTCCTACAATAAAATATTTCCTTGGCATATAGTTCTTAATATATTTCTTTAATACCTCTATTAGTTCATTTGGAATAGGTAAAGACCTGTCTTTTCGACCTTTACCTTTTAAAATCGTAATTTGCTTACGATCAAAATTAATCTCCTGAATTGAAAGATTTAAAACTTCACCTACACGCATACCAAAGCCATATAGCAATATTAAGATTGTTTTATGTTTTTCGTTTCTGCATGCATCAAACATTCGTTGAATATCTTCCCTTGGCAAAACTTTAGGCAAATACCTGCCAGTTTTCGGTCTCGGTAAAATACCTTGTTCAAATTCTTTTTGATATACGATTCGATAAAAAGACTTTATTGAACTAACCATCTGGTTCTGATATGATTCTGAATAATTGCGTTTTTCCCTGTGTTCTAAAATATAGCTCCTGATCTCCTCATTACTTAAATGTTCAATGTCTTTATTGACAAAATCTTTTATAAATTGAGAAATAAATCCGGTGTAAACTTCAATTGTCCGAATACTCTTATTTTCCAACTTTAACTGGGTTAAGTATTTTTCCGGTATATTATTACGAGAAGCCGGTTTCTTATTTGCTTTCTTGACTAATAGATAGTTATTCCACTCCTTAATACATAAAATATATCCGAATTTTGTTGCCATTTGGTTGATTAATACCATGTTTTCATTGCTATAGGGAATAGACCACAATTTTACTCCGATATGAAACCACCAACCTGTTATAGTTTTTATCTCTGATTTGAGTTGGTCGTTAAATGGAAATTTTAAGAAAACTAAATCTTGATACTTATCAATTGTTACAAACAATTCTTCCTGATTAGATATTACACCTTTTAAGGTGTGATTCTTCTTATCATTCTTTTTAAGAAAAACTGATTCATTGAGATTGTTATTAACAATTTTTGTTTCATCCATTAATTTATGAATGCATTTCAAAACGACATCTGTATCCGGTACATGCCAGCAATGCATGGTGGCACTCTAACGGCATTCGGGAATGCTTCTTACTTTGTCGATCAGTTGCTCGTTATATGGAAAAATGAGTTTTAATCTTTGCTCGCCACGATGCGTGGCAGGTTCTATTGTTATCTTTTCTTGCGAATTGTGCATAACAGGATGATTGAATGATAATCACTTTTGCGCTCTTAATATAATTATTAAATATACAATATCCAAATAACAGATAGTCAAATGCAGTTACAAATGTTCTTTTATGTACTTTCCTTATATTACGGGATGGCTGAATTTTTGCATTTTGTTTTTCAGGGAAAAGTATCGTATTTTGTTGCCGATTATTTTACAACCACAACTATAACTATATGAAAAAGATTCTCTTACCTTTTTTAGGCATCGCTATTTCTATAGCATCCTATTCCCAGAACAGAATTCAGCATAACGGACAGGACATATTCTTAAATGGTATGAACCTGGCGTGGATGGATTTTGCCAATGACCTTACTTCTTTCGATGAAAATGCATTTACCACGGCTCTCAGTGAAATATCTGCCGCAGGCGGCAATTGCATACGCTGGTGGCTGCATACCAACGGCACATCCAGTCCCTATTTTACAAATGATTCTGTTTCCCACATTACCGATAACGAAATTCTTGCTCTTTATAAAGCCCTTGATATTGCATACGATCACAACATGGGTCTTATTCTTTGCCTGTGGTCGTTCGATATGCTTCGCTCTTCCAATTCCGACGAAGTGAAGAACCGAAACAGACTCATGCTGACCGATTCAATGTATATGCAGGCATATATAAATAATGCTCTTATTCCAATACTTGAAACGGTGGGTGATCACCCTGCTGTTATCTGCTGGGAAATATTTAACGAGCCCGAAGGGATGACCCCTGTCGGCGGATGGAGCGATGTGGAAGATGTACCGATTGCCGATGTACAGACTTTTATTAATCGTGCAGCCGGAGCAATACACCACAATACAAGCGGCGCGAAAGTATCCAACGGATGCTGGTCCTTTATTGCCGGTACCGATGTTGATGGGTATTATAACTATTATACCGACGAAAGACTAATAGCCGAAGGAGGTGACCCTGACGGATACCTCGATTTTTATATGGTGCATTATTACAGTTGGGGAGGTCCGGAATTATCTCCCTTCCATCATTTTGCATCTTACTGGGAACTTGATAAACCTCTTGTCATAGGCGAGTTTGCAGCTAACGGGCCCTATACAGGCATTGACTCACAGGCTGCATACGATTCTCTTTTTCAGAATGGTTATGCAGGCGGACTGGCATGGCAATATGCCGGTAATGAGTTGGGGGGGTTGCCTGCAGCACAGGCAGGACTTAGCTACATAGCCACTACTTATCCCGATCAGGTGAATATCAATTACCCGGTAGTGGAATACAACAATTACCCCGGGGTGATCAATGAAATACCGGATACGGTAATGGCCATGGGACTGCCTTCTCCGGGTGCTTATGTTAACCTGAAAGATGTATTTGAAGATGAAGAAGATTCGGTATTTTTAACATTTACCGTTAGCTTTAATACCAACCCTGACCTGGTATCGGCCAGTGTCGATGCCGACTCAAACCTTGTACTGGAACTTGTTCCGGAAATGTCAGGTATCACCGAAATTCATGTGAAAGCATCAGATAGCGGGAAGAAATTTGCTGTTGAGAAATTCACGGTTTCGGTTTACGATCCTGACGATCCGAATAAAGCCCTGCTTCGTAAGGTTTGGGCGTCGTCAACGGAATCCTCCCTGCTGATGCCCGGCAATGCAGTTGATGGCTCTATGACAACACGATGGTCAAGCCTGTATGCCGACAATGAATGGATTGCCGTGGATATGGGACAGGAATATACCGTGGAATGTGTCGATTTACATTGGGAAACAGCCTACGGACTGGAATATGAAATCCAGGTAACTTCCGATACCAATAGCTGGCAAACTGTTTTCCACGAAACAGCTTCTGATGGTGAAAGAGATGTCGTACTATTTGAACCTGTACCGTGCAGGTTTGTCAGAATGTACGGCATCGACAGGGCTACACAGTGGGGATTTTCATTGTATGAACTTGGTATTTATGAAGATTCACTGATCATCGAAACCGGTATTCATGAATTCCTGGCAGGTCGGGATGATATTATGATCTACCCTGTTCCTTTTGAAGATGGTTTTACCGTATCCTCACAGACAATGAATGAACTGAAGAAAATTGAAGTGTATTCCCTCAATTCTTCTTTGATACGATCATATTCATATTCTGCAGGAGCTACAGAGGCATACATTTCTTTGCCCGGTATGCAGCCGGGAATGTATTATGTCGTTGTTCATTCCGGAAATTCTGTTCTGGTTAAAAAGATATTGAAGTTTTAGACATGTAAGCTTATTGTTTTGCCATGCAGTCCTTTTATCTATAAAATGAAAGGACTGTTTTTTATGTAGGGATCCCGTTTTCCGGGATCTTCTTTATATTGCTTATTCTTTATTTCTGTTTTAGAAAACCTATTTTTGTCTTTTGTAACCGATGTTTCTATGTCAGTGAAAGATGAAAAGCAAAACCTCAGGAGACAGATCCGTGATTTGAAAGCCCGGATCTCGGAAACGGAGAAGCGAAAAATGTCTGCTCTATTATTTGAACGGATAGAAAATCTGGATGTGTTCATTAAAGCAGAAATCGTTCTCCTGTTTTGGTCAATGGATGACGAAGTATATACGCATGATTTTATAGTGAAATGGAGCGGAAAGAAGAACATTCTTTTGCCGGTGATCTTCGATGAAGTATTAAAACTGAAGTTATTCAGGGGGGGAGATTTTCTGATGAAATCAACAAAATATCCGGTGTTTGAACCGACAGGGAAAGTATTTGATAAATTGGGATCCATCGACCTGGCCATAGTACCTGGTGTTGCATTCGATAAATCGGGCAACCGGCTGGGACGTGGGAAAGCATATTACGATAAATTGCTGTCTTATATATACGCGTACAAGATCGGTGTGTGTTTCAGCTTTCAGTTGTTTGATACAATTCCCCACGAAGAAACCGATCTAAAAATGGATTTGGTTATATCCGGCTGATTATTTTATTTTCAACATCGCATAGTATGCGTAACGATCGCAGTAATCTGACCTGAATTACCGTCATTGCGAAGGAAGCCGCAGGCTGGCTGTGATAATCTAATCTGAGCTACCGTCATTGCGAAGGAAGCCGCAGGCTGGCTGTGATAATCTAACCTGAGCTACCGTCATTGCGAAGGAAGCCGCAGGCTGACTGTGGCAATCTGGCCGGTTCAGGACCTGAGAATTAAAAATAAGCTTATAGTAACTTAATAATCAGATTGCCGCGCTTCATTTCATTCCGCTCGCAATGACGTGTTTTGATGATGGTGGAAAGCAATCAAATATTATTAAGCTTGTAATAATTATTTTTAGCATATGGGGAAAGGTGGATTTGTGTATATTCTGACTAATCCTAAAAACACAGTGATTTATACAGGAGTTACAAGCAACCTTAAAGAACGGGTATGGCAACATAAAACAAAGCACTATCAAACTGCATTTACTGCCCGATATAAGATCAGTAAACTTATCTATTTTGAAGAATATAATGATATAAGAGATGCAATCGATCGGGAAAAGCAAATCAAAGCAGGATCAAGATTAAAAAAGATAAAACTAATTGAAGAAATGAATCCGGAGTGGGATGATTTGTTTCATTTGCTTTAGCATGATCATTTCCGTCATTGCGAAGGAAGCCGCAGGCTGACTGCGGCAATCTGGCCTGTTCAAGGCTGGAAGATTTAGTATGGCAAAATTCTTGATAAATAGTAAACGTTGTTTAACAACATTTAAGAAAACGTTTATAATTTTAAACAAAAACTATAATAATTTCGTATTACAAACAAAATTGAAGCAATGAATAAAACGCTGACCGGAATACTGACTTTTGTATTTTGTTTTTCATTTGCTGTAACTGCATACTCGGTGAACAAACCAAAGGCAATGATCAATTGGAGCGAGACTGCAATGGATTTCGGGCAGGTTCCATACAACAAACCTATAGAAGTGGAATTTAAGTTTCAGAATTCCGGCATGTTTCCGCTTATCATAAACAATGTTGAACCATCATGCGGCTGCACTGTGGCCGATTTTCCAAAACAACCAATTCCGGCAGGAGGGGAGGGAAGTATCAAAGTTACTTTCGATGCTAAACTGTCGGGTTATTTCAGCAAAACCATCACCGTTCATTCCAATACAGAAGAAAAAATCACCACCCTCTTCATCAAAGGCGAAGTCGTAAAGTAAAATAATTTTTCCCGTCATTGCGAAGGAAGCCGTAGGCTGACTGCGGCAATCTGGCCGGTTCGGGATATGATCATTAAAAATACGTTTATAGTAGCTTAATAATCAGATTGCCGCGCTTCATTTCATTCCGCTCGCAATAACGTGTTTCCGGTTTGTGCTTCATTTCATTCCGCGCGCAGGTGTATCCTAATTAATAATTTAGTGTATCAATCCATAGAACGGATTTCACCCAATACAAAATTCACCAGACTCTCAATATAAGAAGCAGAAAAATTAAACTCAATATCTGCAGCTTTGTATAGTTCAGGAAGGGTTTTCGAATACCCCAGGCCAAGTGCATTCCTGTATTCCTGAATGGCTTTCTCCGGATTTTCCCTGTAGTTTTTCCATAGTGCAATAGCTCCCAGCTGGGCAATTCCATATTCAATGTAGTACAGGGGAAACTGGTACAAATGGATCTGCTTCTGCCACATTTGCTTGTGAAAGGTTCCATATCCTGTCCAGTCAATTAACGAACCGCTAAAAGAAGTTTCAATTTCCAGCCATGCTTCTGCTCGTTCTGTTTTGTTATGGTCCGGATGAGCATATATCCAATGCTGGAATTTGTCGATGACAGCCACCCATGGAAGGGTTTTTAGCACACCCTCAAGCTGACTTTTTTTTGCACGCTGAAGATCTTCCTTACCAGGAAAAAAATGATGCCAGTGTTCCATAGATATCAGTTCCATAGTCATGGATGCAACCTCAGCAATCTCCGCAGGCACTTCCTTATAGAAAACAAACTCTAGATCCCTGCAAAGGAATGCATGAATGGCATGTCCTGTTTCGTGCATTATGGTTTCGAGATCGCGCAGGTTGTTGGTGGCATTCATGAAAATAAAAGGCACATTGCTTTCATGCAATGGATAATTGTATCCGCCCGGAGCTTTTCCGATCCTTGAATTCAGGTCGAGGTATCTGTGTTTCGCCATGATCTTCATAAACTGTCCGAATTCGGCATCAACGGAAGAGAGACATTGAATACTCTTATCGGTGAGCTCTTTTACAGATCCGAAAGGTATTAATGCCGGTTTGCCCTCCGGATCTACCTCAAGATCATAAGGAAATAACGCATCAACTCCAAGTTTCTCTTTTCTGTCTTTGAACAGTTCATCTACTACAGGGACTACCTGTTTTTTAACGGCATTGTGAAATTCTTCGCAATCCTTCAGCGTGTAATCAAATCTTCCAAGCTGGGCAAAACGGTATTCAAGGTAATTCGGGAATCCGGCATTCAAAGCCAGTTGGTGTCTTTTTTTCAGGAGAGAGTCAAACAATACATTCAGCTTTTCATGATCATCACTTCTGCGCATCCCAATTAACTCAAATACATTCTTCCTTACTTGTCTGTCGGTTTGTTTTAAAAAATTCTGAGCCTGCTGCAGGGTATGATCCTTTCCTTCATAATGAATGGTCATAGCTCCTGTGATAGCACCATACTGCTGTTCCTCAACTTCCAGTTCCGATTGTAGTATTGTATTCTCTTCATTGTATAGTTCAATCTGCCGCCTGATATTGCGGACGAATACTTCATATTCTTCAGGATAGCTGTTGTGAGAACAAAAATCATTGATTTTAACATTCAGCTGTTGAGATACTTTTGCATAACGCTGGTCGATATCCTCTACAAATTTAGCAAATGCTTCTGCGTATTCTTTGTTGCCGGTATGGCAACTTTGGTAAATATACAACCAGGCTTTGTCCTCTTCAATGACAGAATCGAGCTCACTGCGTTTCAGTAACCAGGTTGCTAGTTCATCAGGTGTATTTATAGTAGTATGAAGAAGTTCTTGTATATACTTTTCAATATCCCGGAAGCTTCTGATTTCCAGATCCGGAGGTAAGAACTTTCTATTTTCTTTTGCTTTCTGTCGGAGTAAATTCATACGGCAGCTTTGCCGGGGTAGATGTTATTTTGCTTTCTGTCTTGGTATATTGGTCTTAACAGATTTTTCTTTTACCGAAGGTTTGATTTTTGCGACGGTTTTAGTTTTAGGCTTGGCAGTTACTTTAGCTTTTTCCTTGATGTTTGTCGGTGCCTTTTCATCTTTTCCTTCTTTTTTCTTTTCTTTTTCCTCTTTTTCCTCTTTTTCCTCTTCTTCAGGCTTCAGCAGATTCATTTGAACCAGCAGGTTGTACCACTGAACAAGTTTTTTTATATCAGAAACATAGACTCTTTCCTTATCATATTCAGGAAGAATTTCTGCCATAAAAGCCTTCAGTTCCTCCGAAGACGATTTGTGGTTGATGGTCTTCTTGCCGTTTTCTTTTTCATATATTTTTTTGAATATATCACCCAGTGGTACCTCTTCTGTTTCTGTAAAAATTGCAATATCTTTAAGTGCACTTACTTTAGCGCTGGAATGAACAACGGTTCTTTTTTTGTCTTCAAACGATTCGACAATAATTCCTGTTCTGCCTTGCGAAATAAACTTAAATAGTCCGCCTTTTCCTGATATGGAAAGAATATCTTTCAAATTCATAAAACAAATATTTATTTAGCGCACAAAAATAATATTATGCATGAAACATTGTTAAGCAAAATACTCAGAATTTACTATTTTATTGTAATGCATTAAAAATATTGATTTTTCTTTTTAGTTAAAGCCTTTTTCTTTCTTAATTTTTTCGTACGCCTCGTTTATCTTCTGAAATTTTTCTTCTGCATCCTTCCTGAAATCTTCTCCAAGATAGCTTACCTTATCGGGATGGTATTTTGTTGCCAGCTTTCTATAGGCCTTCTTTATTTCGTCTATGGATGAATTTCTGCTGATTCCAAGAATCTTGTATGTACTGTCAGTAACCTGAACAAACATATTTTTAAGAGTTTGCTGATCGGATGAACTCAATCCCAGGTAATACCCAATTTGTTCCAGCAATTTCAGCTCAGATTCATGGATCCTTCCGTCTGCCTGTGCAACACCATACAACAAATGCAACAGTTCAAGCCGCGAATGATAATCAAGCCGGCTTCTTATTTGATTGCTCACATCCCTCACGGGAATGTTCTGATCCAGCAGGTCTTTCAATATTTTTAGTGCTTCCCTGGCAGAATCAACACCAAACCTGCTTACCAGGAAGGTCTTAACATAATCGAGTTCAGATTTTACAACTTTTCCGTCGGCCTTCATTACTGCTGCTATAAGCACCATCATGCTCACTGCAAAATCACCTGTTGTAGTCTGCTTGTAGGTTCCTGTTGGAACACTTTGTGCTGTATTGTCAAACATCCACCCCAGGCCAAGGCCGATTACTGCACCTATAGGTCCGGCAAATGCCCAACCTAGTCCTGCGCCTACCCACTTTCCGAATTTTGCCATAAATAAAGTTTAACTGATCAACTGATCATGAATAGATAAGATCTGCGGCAAAATTAGGTGTTTTTCATTGTTTTCTATAATCCAATCGGCTAATGGCAGAATATTATCGGCAGGAAACTGGTTTTTCATTCGTTGCAAAACCAATTCTTTGGAAATTCCGTCTCTGTTCATTATTCTCCTGATGCGGAGATCTAATGGTGCATTCACAACAATAACATAATCAAGAAATTGATCTGCTCCGCTTTCAAACAAAACTGCAGCTTCTTCAAGAATGTATTTGGCATTCTCATAAGATTCTGTCCAGTGTAAGAAATCTTTCTCCACAAGGGGATGAATAATGGAATTCAGCTTTTGAAGTTTCTCTTTTTTATTAAAAACGATCTCACTTATATAGCCTGTATTATAAATGCCATCGATAAACGATTCCGGTCCGAATTCCCTGATGATCTCATTCCTGATCCCGCGGCTGTTATCAATAAGGTTCCTCGCTCTCTCATCAGCGTGGAAAACAGGAATACCAAGTATACTGAAAATCTTACAGACAGTAGATTTTCCGCTACCTATTCCCCCGGTTATTCCTATCTTCAACATATTTTCTTTCGATTAAAAATTCGGCACTCCCGGGCGTCAGATGAACACTATGAATGTATGGAGGCAAAGAATCCATTTTAATGGTAGCTTTGGAATTCATTTCAATATCGATATCATTGTAGTCTACATAAGGTTTAAACATGTCGGATGAGACTTTTTCAAAATTGCTGAGGGTAACGATATATTTTATCGCGACAGTTTTAGGAAATGTTTTTAGAAGGATTGAATCCGGAACATTTTTTTGAATCAGATTTACAGTGAATTCCGATTCAGTAAATTCATCTACCGGTACTATTACCTTAACCTTGTTTAAGGGATACATAAGTTTAGGATGCTTTTGTATCAGGATCTTTTTTTCAGTTGTATCCGAAAGCTCTTTTAAATGCAGGGGTTTGGTGAGAATAAATCTTAATGTATCAATTATGGCAGCAGGACCTGTTACGACAATGGAATCTGGGTTTGTATAGATCTTCCCGTTCAGCATATGTTGCTGGGCATAAATTGTATGAGGATTCATTATGATAGCCGAAACAGGAATTTTTCTTTTTTTCACCCGGGAAAAGTTAAAGAACAATGTGTCAGGTTTAATGTCTATGATTTCGATGTTTTTTTTCTTCTTGTTAAGTTCTGCAGACAATCTCTCCCTGGCATATCTTGTAAGCGTATATACCGAAGTAGAATCCATGGTCAGGGAATACATCGAGAAGGCGTTTACATTATAGCTCAGCGGAGGTTTAAATATGAGCTTTGTGCTGAGAATCGTATAGCCGTCAGAGCGCACGGTAAGCAATAATTTTTCTGGTGGGGGTTGAGACAATATTTTGTTGGGAGGAAGATTGATATACCTGACAGGATATTTTATTTCTGCATCGTAAGTATCACTAAGTGCTCTGATAAACCATGCAAGTACTGAAAGTGCCAGGAAAAACAAAAAGACAAGAATTTTATTTTGTACTTGTCTGAAAAGGGAAGTAATTTTTTCCTGCAGGTCTGAAAAAGTCTTTATTCCGGATGTTTTTTTTTCGGGTGTTTTCAAATTATCTGGAATTTAAAGTATCACAAATATACCCTAAACTCCCGATAAAACAACATAACGAATTGATCTCATGACCGAAGGGAATAATCCCGATAGCATAGCGTATCGGGATTGATGAGTTAACACATTACCAAATGTCACTTATGGCATGATCCGGCAAAAGAATATAGAGAGAGCAATGAACAATATATGATATTGCCCTCATAACTTGCTGTTGCCCGGTTTATTTTTGCTGAGTCTGAAGATCTGAATTGTCTTTAAGAATAGCGTTTTTATCAACTTTTATTATTATATTGTTTCCAATATCTATGGTAATGATGTTTTCCGAAATATTATTGATTTTACCATAAATTCCTCCGGTTGTAATTACTTTATCACCCTTCTTCAGTGCAGACCGGAAATTGCGCATTTCTTTCTGCTTTCTTACCTGGGGCCTTATCATAAAAAAGTAAAAAACAACAATGATCAACAGCATCATGATATAAAAAGATGCCGGATTTGATTTTCCTCCTTCAGCAGGAGGAGCCATTAAAATAATACTTAGTAAACTATACATATTTATGAATTTAATATTTGGTTTTCCTGGTTTAAATTTGGTGCAAAGTAATAATAATTCTTGTTGATAAACAAGGTAATATTATTCTTCTCCAATCAATCCGCGACCACGCTTATTGATTTTATTTGTTTCTTTTAAATACTTAAATGCCTTGTCAAGAATTCCATTGATAAACAAATTGCTTTTTTGAGTACTATAGTACTTTGAGAGCTCAAGGTATTCGTTCAGTGTAACTTTAACAGGTATCGAATCAAATTCAATGGCTTCAGCAATGGCCATTTCCATAAGAAGGATGTCCATGAAAGCTATCCGGTTAATTTCCCAGTTTTTGCTGTATTTTTCAATCAATCCAAGGTATTCCTCCTGATGCAAAATTACCTTCCGAAACAACATCTTTGAGAACTCCTTATCGTCATCGCTTTTGTAAAGTGGCGCCAGTGTAATTCCATGGTCATTTTCTCTTAATTTTTTAAGAGCTTTAATAATTGCTCCCAGAATGTATTCAACTTCATCATTCCAGAAAATGCTCTGTTCTTCAAGATTTGAATACAGGGGATCATGTTGTGAAACAATTGAACTGTAAATGGTACAGATGAATTTCTTATCTTCTTTGTACGATCTTTCTTCGTCGCTCATATAACTTTTGTATACATCGCTCGAGGCAATTGCTTTGTATAAACCTCTGATCAATTCAGGATAATTTACCCAATTGAGTTTGTGTTGATCGAGATATCGTCTCAAACCTTCGCTGTTGCGAATTTGAAGGATTGCTTTGTTATCAATGAATTTTGTATTGGGATGAAGATCTTCGTATGTCGGGATATTTTTGTTTCTGCCAATATCAATGCGGGAATCAGCATAATCTGCAATGTCAATGATCAGAGAGAAAAGCAAGTGATAGAGATCGTAGGCTTTATGAATGCTGAACAACAACTCCTTCTCAGATTTGGCAATGGAAGTGTCGCCTGACTTTTTGTAATATGCATACAATGCCTGCATTATCTTTATTCTCAATATTCTTCGGCTTATCATATCACAAAGAACCTGTTAGTATATTTCGTTTCGCAAAGTAAATTGTTTTTTCTTGTTTTTGAAATGAAAATCGTTACAAATTGCGATCAAAAGTCAGTTTAGATAAAAAATAGACAATCAGTATCTTAGAAATACAGTCCGAAAGTTTGGTATTCTAATTTTTTTCTTATTTTTGAACTGAGTCGAACCCGGAAAAATTGATAAAGATGGAAGAAGGTAAAGAAAAAAAAGAAGGTATTGAGACCAATGAAAGGGAGGAAATATTTTCTAAATCCGTTCGTGCAGGTAAGAGAACATATTTTTTTGATGTGAAAGCAACAAGAAGAAATGATTACTACCTCACAATTACCGAAAGTAAGAAACGTTATCACAAAGATGGCCGCTTTTTTTATGAAAAACACAAAGTTTTTCTTTACAAGGAAGATTTTGATAAGTTTGTTGATGGATTAACAGAATCCGTTGAATTCATTAAAGAAGCCAAGCCGGTAGAAATTCCTGAAGAAGCTCTGGAAAATCAGGAAACCACTCAATCTTATACTGATGTGGAATTTGAGGACCTTGAGAAAGTAGAAGCATCAACTACTGATGAAGGAACTGAAGAAAAATAAAACTACCTAATGAATTCAGGAAGAGGGCATCACAACGATAGCCCTTTTTTTTTTGTGAAACTCAAATTTCAGGAACGCAGTGAACTGAAATTTGTAAGTTGAACAACATAGCGAAGTGATCTCATAGCCTGTCCCGTATTACGGGAACCGGAGCGAGTAACCCCGATAGTGTAGCGTATCGGGGTAAGTAAACTCAATTTTCAGGAGCTCTGTCTGCCCGTGTTATACGGGCAGGTTAATACGACTATATGCGATAATTTGATTATCCGTTTTACTATATAAAATAAATACAAATCTGGAAGTTGTACAGATCGATAAATTGTCCTAATACTGATCAATTGTGCAAAGTTACACCTATTCGGATAGCTTAAGCCTCCTCTTGAGAGGAGGTTTGGAGGTGTGTATTGAAATACCAAAAACCAAATAGTGTAATCATTTAACCGTTTAATTGTTTAATCAAGTAGTAATGTAACAAAACCAATCACGAATTACCAATAACCCAATAACTTTTAACCGGCAACAAGCAACCGGCAACAACAGAATAGTCTCATGTCTCTGGTCTCAAGTCATTAGTTTTACTAATATAATCTCACGTCTTACTATCTCACCTTCTCACCTTCCTATTTTCTCACTATCTCATCTTCTCGACTTCTCACTTTCCCATCTTCCGAACTCACCATTCACTATTCACGAATCATGATTTACCAGTTAAACGATTCAACAGTTCCGCAGAAAAACGATCCGTCAATTACCAATATCCCTGTCTGCTGCAGGTTTACCCACCTTTGGTGAACAGATAATTTCCAATAAATTTCTTCTGGTACTTCAGCATTGGATATTTGTCATTGTCTGTCAGCCGAACAGACAGGGAAATCAACCTCTGGCGTCCCGATATAGGATTTGTAAGGATATGCAAAGCAAATCCCATAAAACCTATAATTGGGATTAATGCTTCATTCATCGATTTTCTTAAGACCTTCGCTATTGGCTTCGGCCCTCAAAGACGCATTTATTCAAGGCGGGAAAGCAATAGTTAAACAAGTAACCAGTAACAAGCAATCAGTGACCAGTAACCTGAGACTTGAAACCAGCGACTAAGAATACTTCCTCAGCTTATCTTCAAAATACAGGTCATTATCCCGGTCCGTCTGAATCTTGATGTAAGAGATCATACTCTTAGCGCCAAAATTGAGACATTCTGTCTGGATTGTTCTGATGATGTTCATGAGTGTATCATAATCACCTTCCATAACCGTTTCAAAAGGGCAAACCTTGTATTTTACACCTGAAGACCGAATGATTTGAATGGCTTTATGAATGATTTCATGCGGATGCTTATCATCCGATGCAGGAAGCACCTGCAACGCGATATTGACTTGATGTAACATGTGTTTAAGGTATTAACTAAAGAATATTGTTTACAGCCAAAAGTTCGTTTATTTCATCTTTTGAAAGTACCCTTACATTGGTAATGATATAATCTTGAAAAAGAAAACTCCCAAACTCATTGCATTCTTTGATAATATTTTCAAACAATTGCTGAACAGGGATATGAAGTGGTATTATTGTGAGGATAAATGCAAATCCCTCATCGAAAATAATATCTTCTACTTCAGCTCCAATTTTACCGAATGCGAACTCTAATTCTCCACTGATTATTTTTTGTTGTATGTTGGTGATCCACGAACCATCACTTGTAAAGAATACGATAAAATACCTCAGTTTATTATCTTTTCCTCCCAGCCCTGTAGTTAACAATACTTTGTTTTCTTCGAGAAATTTGCTCTCAAGAAGAAGCCTGCTTTCCTGCAAAGCCATGTATGTCCAGTCATACAGTAGATTGTTCGACTGATGAAGATATTTTTCAATGGTACGGTAAGCTTCGACGCTGTTCACAGATGCCAGCTGGACCAGTATGTTTTTTTTATGGTCAACAGAAATGGTATTGTCAAAGATAAGGTCCTTATCTTTAATAATGTCCTCTTTACTTTTTTTATAATTACGATTCCTGGAATACTCAAAGTATTCAGATTGAGTTTCCGAATCAATCTGTTCTTCAAGCAGATGAATACCCTCTTCACCCAAATTTAGGTATTCGCTTAACAAATCATAAATATTTTCACCTTTTTCAACTTTCATTATACCAGAGATAAAGAGCTTCGTTAAAGCTTCTCTCTAAAGTATGAAAAACATATTGCAATGTCAATTTATTTTGAATATTTAGACAAAGTTTTTAAAGTTCACTTTGCATATACTATATTATACCAACAAATTGGTATAGGAAAAACTCACGATTTAATGTAATATTGCGCTTTGTTCGTGAAACTCAAATTTCAGGAACGCAGTGAACTGAAAAGTGTAAGTTGAACAACCCCGATAGTGTAGCGTATCGGGATAAGTAAACTCAAATTTCAGGAACGCAGTGAACTGAAAAGTG
>Ga0315548_1002001_pt1 | contig 16336 bp, 11 predicted proteins | sample SalMarSW160110MG_2_FD_202540 | JGI IMG/M metagenome (GOLD analysis project Ga0315548, IMG submission 202540) | Salt marsh sediment microbial communities from the Plum Island Ecosystem LTER, Massachusetts, United States - Salt Marsh Sediment SW1601-110 ...
TCATAAACACAAAACCGTAGGCATTAAGAGAAGCACTGCGACGCTTGGGGAAAAAGGAATATTCAGCGCCGCCCTGTTGAAAAAGCTCGGCTTTTACCCCGTCGTTTCGCCGAAATCAAACAAAGAGATAGCAAAAGTCGGCGTTGACAACTCAAGAACGGAGTTTTGCATAGCCAGAAAGCTGGTTACAGGCCATGCGGCGCTATTGAACGACAACCCGGACATCGAATACCTGTTTAATCCCAGCTTCATCGAGCAGAGACGGGTTCGTCCGCCGGACTTGAAATATTGTATTTATACGGAATCGGAAGGCTATATCCTGAACGATACCCTTTCCCTCGACAAAGATAAACAAATAAATCCCATCCTGCACTTTGGGGACTTGCCTCTTCTTGTGCAGGAGCTAAAGCTCGAATTTGGTCGATTAGGATTCAAATTTACCGGCAGGCAAATCAAAGATGCAATTAAATACGCCGAGGAGGCTGAAAACGAGCTTAAAGAGGAGCTTTATAAAGAAGGAGATAAGTTCTTGGAAAGGATTGAGCGGAGCGATGAAAAGAGCTACGTCGGCATCGGCAGGGATTATGTCTTGCTTGACCCCGAGGCCAGCTCAAACTCGGGCGCTATGTTTTCGCAAATCAGGGGATTAAATTACATACCGCAGATTTTCCTGGAACATAAATTCGAGGGCCTGTCTATAGATGACATCGTTGAAAACGAATTTTGGGTAGAAAGCGTCAAAATTCTCAAAGCTCATTTATTCGTTGCCAATCACCCGAACTTGTTTGCTGTCCGGATGATGAATTTTGCATGTGGGCCTGACAGCTTAAAAATATATCAGGAGGAAAAGATTCAGCAGGCTGCGGATAAGCCCACACTCGTTTTATTGACCGATGCACAAACCAATAATGCTCCTTTTGTCACCAGGACCGAAGCCCATGAAAGAGTCGTAAATCAAATCGTGAATAAAAAGTTCCAACTTGAACGAATAAAGAGGCGCCCTCAGGTAGATATGGCAGGACGAACATGGCTGTTCCCCTATATGGGAAATGCAAGCTACATTGCCGCTGCCGGCCTGAGGTTCTTCGGCGTAAACAGTATGGTATTGCCTACAAACACACAAAGGGGATATGAAGTGGCCCGCAAGCACATATATACCGAAGTCTGTCATCCCCTAAAGGGTGTAGTTGGTGACGCCATTGGTTTCCTGCAGCAGGAGATTGAAGCAAAAGGCAAAGAATTCGTCGAAAACAATTATCTCGTTATGATACCCACCACCAGCGGCCCCTGCAGGTTCGGAAAATATACGGAGCTGCTCAGGGATTTTTTAGACAAGGAAGAATTGGAGAAAGTGCCGGTTGCCGGCCCTTCTTCGGAAACAGACTATCTTGACATACCTTTCCCGAGACAGCTTTCTTTTAAAGATAAAGCAAATATGCAGGCCATGCTGTTTAGGGGGATAAAGGCGGCGGATTTACTTGAAGATATTACGTTGAGGTTCCGCCCTTATGCTGAAGATAAAAACCACCTTGAGGAAATTAAAAAGCAGAGATTGGATGAACTCATAAGCATCGTAGAAAGAGGAGCAGAAACGGCGGACCTGCTTAAGTGGGGCCGAGAGACAGTATCTCTGTTCAAGGCAATTGGTAGCACGGGCTTCCAGCCCGTGAAAACACGGTTCCCTCTGGTCCTTTATATAGGCGAAATCTACATGAGGCAGCACGACCCTTATACGAACAATGTAATTCAGCAGTTAGAGCAGCAGCAATTAGAGATGGTAAGGGACCCGGTAACGGATTGGCTGGATTATGTGAATAAGGTAAACGTAAGAAATTCAAAAAGAGACCTCAAATTAGCAGTTAAGAATCTCAAGTTAAGTCGGGCCATGAAGGAAATCAGAAAGCTTGCCAAAGTTGTTCTCAAGGGCGCATATATGTCCCACATTGAGAAAAAGCTGGCCCAGCCATTTCATGAGGTGCTTGCCGGAAGGCACGCTCTTCCAAAGCCGATGAAAATAATCGAAACCCTGCAGGCCCAGCACGAGTTCCACGGGAATATTGAAGGCGAATCTCCCTTAAGCACAGGAATTGCTTATCACTTTATGCACGAGCTTATCCCTCCAAGTGGAGACGCTTATATCTCTGGCATATTTCACGTAGGTCCTTTTACATGTATGCAGGAAGGAGTGGCTACCGCCAAAATAGAAGCTATGGCCGAAGTGCTTAGAAAGAAAAAGCCGGACTTGGTCTTTCCGATTATCCACGCCTTTTTTGGTGAGTCAGCAAGCGCAAATCTCGACTCTGAAATCGCCGTGTTCACAGAGCAATGCTATCAAAAAAGAGCTCTCCTCAGGGAAAAGTACGGTAGCACGGGCTTCCAGCCCGTGCCTAAAGGCGATCGGGGGAAAATTAGAATGCGCACCTTGGATATTGTGGGCGGAAAAACATCACTCAAATCACGAGCCCCGGCCGACAAAACCAGCCCTCCAAAGTAATTATTTTCTTAGGCAGTTCTTTTTTGGCCCCCCTCGTTTGCACTTGAAAGAAAAAGTGCCAAATTGGCAGTCGATTTAGGCGGTTTTCGGCGCTCAAAAAGTGGTTTTTCGCTGATTTTATAGTTTCTATGCGACATGGCTGTTTGGCACGCATTTTGCTTCTATAAATAGCAGAAAAACGATTAGTAAAAATTAAACCTGAATCCGCCAGACGTAAGGCGGGTAAAAGTTAAAGGATAGTAAACAAAAGTCTGCGCTTGTTGTAATGGCGGCTCCATTTTGACAAGGTGTGCAAGTGGAGCCGCTTGTTTTTTATTACTGGTATATAGGCAAAGTAATTAAAGAGGTTTACCCCGTTAGAAATTCCGTTGCCTGCAGGGCAAATATGAAATTTATGATTTCTAACGGGGTGAAGTTATTCACGACTCTGCCAGGGGTCTTCAGTATGCCCGGCCTTGGGAGTGGCGCCGGTGATGGGAATATCAGGACTAATCTTGGCTGGCCTGCGAACAGCTCGGGCCAAAGTTATCTTGCTGACTTCAACAGGACACGTTATCAATTCTGGAACGCTATAGGTTTGCAGCAAGGAATCGTAATAGGTAGGGTCTTTTTGCGGTAGGATGAAGGGCTTGTATGCCCTGCCGTTTTCATCAATATAGCTGAAATAGGTTCGCGTAAATAATCCGTCCAGCCTTTTACTGCTAAAAGTCAGCCATCGGCTGTTGCTGGAGAAGCTGTGCCAGGATTCTGAATATTCACTGTTGATGGGAAGTTTGGAGTATTGTGGCACGGCCATCTTGGCCGTGTCTTCACGGGCTGGAAGCCCGTGCCACAGGTCCATCAGGTACAAGTCACTGCTGGCCTGATACACTGGAAAGCAACCGTAATCACACATACAGAATATCAGAAATCTGCCGTCCGGAGAAATGCGGGGACACAAAATGCTCATACCCGTTTCTTCTGCCGAGAGAACTGTCTCGGGCTGGCCCCATTCGTCTGTTTCTACGTTGTAGCTGATTCGCCGTAAGTCATATTTGACTTTGTTATAGAGTTCCGAGGGTATCTCATCGCGATCCGTCCATAGTATTGGAGCGCTGCAAAAATACAGGTATCGGCCGTCCGGTGACCATGTCGGATATGTTTCTAGCCTGTCTTTTTCGGATATACCGGGTGCCGTTTTTATCTTTTGACTGTCAACCAGGTAATAGCAAAGGGCCGAGTCAAGGTCAATCACGTCACGAATCTCCATCGTGGTCTTGTGAAAGAACATTCGAACCTTGTTCATAGAGTATGCGGCCAATCGACCGCTGGGATGCCAGGTTGTGTAGGTCCACTTTGTCCCTATTTTTTGGACTTTTCCGTTGGCGACGAACAGCGTTGCGCTGCCGTACTCGGGACTGCGAATGCCCAGTGTCATATAATCAGGCGTATTGTTTAAGAAGGTATGGCAATTGAGGCAGCCGTAACTGAAAAGCTGACCGTGCAGAACTGCTTTGTTTTCATAATTTTCCAGGTTACGCTGATAAACGCCTATATTCTTCCACCAGTTAAATAAAGGTTTCATGAAGCGATATACCAGATAGCTGTCAATGTCCTCTTTTGCAATAGTGTTAGTAATTGTTTCATATCGGCTCCAGCCTTCCAGCCGTGAGCCTGTCGAACGGTGACCGTCTTTGTTCTTCACATAAACATCGAAAGAAAGCTGCCTGCCGCGGTTATTATTTAGCAGCAGCCTCCATCGCCGAAGGGGAATTTCAATCTTACCTGTTCTGCTGGTGATATTGATTGGCTCGCCGTCTGTCGAGTATATTTTGACTAAGTACCTTGTGCCTGGCTCAAGAACCGCGAAGTTCAAAGGAGCTATGTTTGGCGGAATAACCGTTCCTGTATAATCCGGCTTAATGGTGGGCGTACGGCTGACACGCGTGCAGTCTTTGATTGTCACTGTGCCTTTATTTGATGTAAAGTACAATACAATTGTCACTGCAGCGGTCGCACAGACCAGTATAAGGCAGCTATATAGTTTTCTCATCTTCTTGTTCCTGGCGCGCCGAGGATTCTTGGTATATCAAAAACATAATATAGAAAATAGCTGTTGGCGAAATCGGGCCCCAATGCCTGCCTGATACGCCCCTCGTTGTATTGGCCGCCGTAGAGGTTGTAAAGTCCGCCGACTTTTTTAGCTCGTTCGATAGTTTCGGGTCGTGGCTGCCAGCCGGCAACGGACAGGTCTTGCTTTTTACTTTTCGCCATATAAATAACCATCGCTTCTTCATAGTATTGCGGCAGTCTCTCGCAATCAAGGTCATTAAGACGACCGATATTGGCCACAACCTTTTCTAATTGCCCGGTTAGCAGATAAAAAGCCATCATATATTCGAACGCCATCTTGTTATTCTTATTTTTATCCAGAAGCTCAGAAAAAAATTTATCGCCGAACACTTCACTGATGTTTTCTGCATTGGAAGCAACTGAACGTATGTATTGAATCCTTTTGTCGTTTGCTAATTCCGGGTCCTTTTCAAGGCGCTGAAGCATCTCTCGTCCACGATGGCCGAATATCACATCCTTGCTCAAGGCTCTCAAGAAGACCTTTGCGGCCTCAGTTTGACCTTTGACCAGCTTTATTGTCGCAAGCTGTTCAAGAACTAAAGGACTGCTGCCCGCAATTTCCATATATTCAAAGGCCGACCTTTCGGCTTCCGCGATGTGTCCAAGCTCCAGAAGAAACTCGCTCACCTTTAGATACATCCTGTCGGAGAGCATTTTCGCTTTAACGGTAAGCATCAAAGCAGAGAGATTCTGTGGATAACGGAACATTTCGTCGCCAAGCCTGCCGGTATAGTACAACGCCCGGTCAATGTCATGAATGCAGTAGATATCGTATGATTTGGGCTGGATGCGGCGAGCCGTCTGGAGAACTTCAGGCCACATTTCCTGGTGGGCAAAATAGTCCACCTGTACCAGCTTCTTTTTCGTACCATTGAATGAAACAAAAATGCTTATAGCGAGAATGAAAATCGGCAGCGTTGTTTCTATCGCCCGGGCAGCTTTGTTGTTTTGGAAAAACCACCGGAGCTTTCTTGCCTTCGAGGATTTATGCTTGGCACGCATTTCGGACTTGTCTGCTGCTTGCCCGCCTTGCTGCGAGGCTTGCTCGCCATCTGTGTGGCGGGTTCGTAAGGCGGACCATAATACCGCTGCGAGTAACGCCAGCGGAAAGAGAAAATAAATACAAATTACGATGTTTTTAACCCACGGGTCAAAGCTTAATCGAGCCAATAATAATTGAAGATGGATGGCTTTCGTTTGTATGGCAAAAAGGTATTTGGCGGCAAGATAGGTGCTGATTGCTGCTGCTGGAAACAGTATTTTGAGAACCCTTCGCTGTCCGGCAAAAAATTCATAAATCGTTACTATAAATGCAAAGACAAAACTTGCATTGAGGGCAATATAGTACAATAAAGCAAACATAACCAGGAACACCGCTGCACGAGTCACGTTGCTGCGAATGGTCATCTTTTCATACACAACCGAGAGCCAGAGTGCGGCCAGCAAAGATAGAAAAGGGGTTAGTTGGCTGTCATAACGATTATGTATCATCAGTAGCATCACCGCCGGGATATAGCATATAATTTGTAATCTCCCCCTTGCCTGCCCTCCATAGCCCGGAGGGCGTCGGAGGGCCGATAACCTGACAAGAATCTTGGCAGCGAGATACATGAGCCAGGCGACTGCTGTGGCAACCAGTGCTCCCAGCCAGGAGAAGTAATAAAGTTGTGACAAAAACCCCCCTATGTATTCGGCCACACCGCCTGGATAACTCAGTGAGCTTTTGAGAAACTCCCAGTCCACTGAAAAAGCCGGATAAGCTATGAAAGTTCCGAAGCCGTGATATATGAGGCAGGGCTCAATAAGTAGCCAGACATACAGATAGAAGCATACAAAAAATATTATGGAACCATCATGTATGTTCCGGCTTCGCGACGTCATTTTTTGTTCAGTAGAGCGCATTGCAATTATTTCTACCAGCGTTTACCCCGTTAGAAAGAAAGCTCTGGTCTCTATCTACCCCGCTAATATTGGGGGCTTCTAACGGGGTTTACGTAACAGCACTTTTAATCGTATATTTATACGTTGGTTTGCTTATTTAGGTTTGCCTGCTTAGCAATTGCAGCCGTTGCTTCGATTTCGAAGAGCAGGTCGTCACGACAAATATCAGCTACGGCAGTTAGAGTCGGCCAGGCCAGATTGCCATATTCGTTCAAGAAGAGCTTTTCGGCCTCTGCGGTTTTACAATAAGCAGTTGCCTGAACGACATCATTGTCGCCGCCTTGCATCTCGCGTAGAACTGCTCGCACATTGTTGATTGATTCTTCGATTTGCTTTTGGGCATCTCCTATATTTGTGGTTTTTCCATTCATGCCAATACTGGCTGTTCCTGAGACAAAAAGCGTCGTTCCTGCTGGCGTCTTGACGCGGGAAGCTCGCGAGAAGGCCGAACCGTATTTGAGAGCAGAGTTTTGATTGCCGCCGGCGTTAAGGTATTCTATTGATTTATTTGGGCCAACTACTGCCACCAGGTCCATCCCACAAATCGCCCCGTTTCTGGGAACGATGCCAATGCCGGTGCTGGCCGGCATCCTGTTTACTGTACCATTGCCGATAAGTCCCCGCTCGGCGAAAAACCTGTTTCTTGTTTTGTTGAATTTATTATACCATGAAAGAATATCACCTAACCACATCCATGTACGAGGCACCGAATGCATATCAGTGCCTGCTTGTTTCAAAACCGCCTCGGCCTTTTCTAACATTAATTGCGTCTGTTTAGCTGCTTGCCTCGCCTCAGGAGCTTGAATACATGAGATGGTAAGATAATCATTATCACCGACATGCACCAATCGCCCGCAAGGCATTGTTCCCGAGCGCAAAATTTTCGGTCTGCCTCCGGCGGATAGAGCATGCACTTGCACACCAGCAAGTTGGCCGTTGATTCCTTCTGGGACCACTAACCATGCCGGCTCCACGCCATCATCGTAGCTGCCGTAAACATCGGCTCTTACCACCTGAGCAATCTGCAAGGCGCTATCAGTACCGAGAACCCTTTCCTGAAGAATGTGGGCTCCCTCTGACTCTAAGACTTGGCGGATACTACTAAAAAGCTCATTCGCCTGTTTTTTTAAGGCAACATTTGGCGTGACCGATGCTGTGATGTAAATCTCAACTGCCTCATCTGACTTAATCTTGCGAGTGTCAATTTTCACAGCCTATTAATCCTAAAAAACCCCCTTTTTTAATCATAAATCGGCGATATGGCCTTCAATCTTAACCTATAAACACGAAGGAATATCCAGGGAAATAATGCAATATCAGGACTATCTGTTGGGCATGTTTGTATTTCCTAAAAAGTGCTGGTCGATTGACGTGCAGCCTTTGGTCCCATAAAAAGATAAAGTTTTTTGGACCCTTTGCCGAATAATAATATCGGATGTTAGGTCGTTTTTTAGTGTTGAAATTTAAAGTTTTATGTTGTATATAAACAGGCGTTTTCTATAGTGAAAAAGGATTTTACACCTCTGGGGTGTCATTAAGTGAGAAAGCCTATAGGTCGGAGACAAACTATATGAGAACTATTGCGATTGTCAATCAAAAGGGCGGTTGTGGAAAAACTACTATATCCATAAACCTCGCAAGTGCTCTTGCTGAAACTGGAAAGAGAATTTTACTGGTCGATATGGACCCGCAGTCGCATTGCGCAGTCGGATTGGCCGTGCCCGAAGAACAGATTGAGCAAAGCATCTATGACGTCCTGATTAGTAGAAGCAGAAACGAACCTATACGTTTGGCGGAAATGCTTTGGCAGATTAATGATAGATTAGAGCTGGCGCCGGCAAGTATTGACCTGGTGGCTTTCGAGCAGCAAATGGTTGGGATTAACGAGCGTGAATACTGCTTAAAGCAATCTTTAGACCAGGTGAGGTCCGAGTATGACTACTCAATAATCGATTGTCCACCGGCCGTGGGCCTGTTAACCTTTAACGCACTGACAGCGGCAACTGATGTTATCGTCCCTGTTGAGACCGGCTACTTTGCGCTGCACGGCCTCAGCAAACAGCTTGAGACCCTAAGAATTCTCTGTGAGCGATGCACACAGCGTATAAACGTCAAAATCCTGGCCAGCATGTATGATATAAGAACGAAAATGGCCAGAGAAATCTTGTCGGAGCTGCGTGCTCACTTCTCCGACAAAATGTTCAAGACGGTTGTTAATTTCAATACTAAAATCAAGGAGGCGTCGAGTTTTGGTCAGCCTATTAATGAATACAACCCTACCAGCAGGGGATGTAAAGATTTTCGGGCGTTTGCCGAAGAAGTTATCGGCGATGAGGCCAAGCAGCAACGACGCCAGATGGTCAACTCGCTGGCTGACCAGCTCGAATCAATTAGCGTCAGCGCTGATGAGTTGTTAAAGACGACAAAGTCGCCGACGCTACAAAGCTATGGCGACGGAGCGCCGGAGATTAAAACTGTGTCGGCGGCAAGGACTGAGCAATCACATTTTGCGGAACAGCCTGCCCCTGCGTCTTCCTTGCCTCCGCGTCTCTCGACGCCTGCCCCCGCGTCTCCCGACGCGAGTCGGGGCGGCGGGCGCGCTGTTCAGACTCAGCCGGCCATTATCAGCGCTAAGCTCTCCGACTATTACGGCGTCAACCAGATAGACGATGCTATTGTTTTTGTAACGCTGTATCCGCGTGCAAATAACGTGCAGATTGCTGGTGACTTCAATAATTGGCAGCCGACAAAGATGTCGATGGAGAGGGTTGGTGAAAGTGGTGTCTGGCAGACGAAAATAAAACTACCCCAGGGCAAATATCGCTATCGGCTGGTTGTTGATGGCCAATGGCAGCAGGACCCGTATAATGAGGTGGCGGAGCTTAATCCGTTCGGTGATTTTAACTCCGTCCTTGAAGTAAAATGACCCGCCTTCGCTACCGCTACCGCTACGGCGGAGCAATCTTATACGTTTTTAATTTCCTCTCTATACCACTTGTGTTTTTTAATTTTTTTTCTTGCAAAGTCGTCCGATAAGAGTATAGTTTCCAGCGTCGAAGGAGAAGTTACCCTTAAAATTTACTGGTTAGCTGGGAATGGATGCTCACAGCATTAAACAACGGATTGTCGCAATTTTTCTTGTAGGAGCAGGTTTTTGTCTTCCTGCCAGTGCTGATTTGGCACCCATCACATATAGGTATAGCCAAGATTTCAATCTGCCCATTCCTTCACTAAATGACCCGTGTAGAGCATACGGCATGGGCTGGATGGATGATGCAACCATAACGGTTCCCGATTCTTTTATTATCTGGGATATTAATGTTGCGGTTAGTTTAACGCATGAGGCCTTCTTTGACTTGAATATCATTATTCAAAGCCCCGCAGGGACAAGGGTTGTTTTAAATCCTGCTGGCAATCTGTCATTTATAGTGAAAGACAAAGGAGGTCTTAGGCCTGTAGGTGGTTCAGCTCAGTGGTTCTTTGATGATGAGGCTGATGTATCTATAGAGCAAGCTACCGAGCCATACAGTGGTCCGTACCAGCCGGTTGAGCACCTATCTGCCTTTGATGGAGAGAGCACATTTGGCCAGTGGCACCTTAGAATTGAGGATGCGTGTTATGACCATACTGGCGAATTGAAAGGTTTCGAGCTTATCTTCACCATCCCCGAACCCTCGACGGCTATACTATTGATGCTCGGCGCAGGCTTAGTTATTCTCACCGGAAGCCGCGTGGAAAACAAACGACGGATGACAGAGGACGGCCAGCCTTTGGGCTATGGCTCGTCAGGGCGGAGCCTGCCGGAGCACGGCAGGTTAGGCGCTGCAAATTCTCCGAACAGCTCTTTTGCTTTGGCATCGTAGGCCAGCGCTGCGGCTTTTTCGTCATCAAAAAAACCAATTGATATCTTCTTTGCATTGTAGACTATTCTCGCCTGCCACCTGCCAATGTCTTTGCGCCGTGTAACCCCCTTATATTGCGAGGTGCAATTACCTCTTTGCTTGCGCATATTCCAGGAGTTCTGCTGCATCGTACAAATTCGCAGGTTGTTCTTTCGATTATCCAGGCCGTTATGATTTATGTGGTCGATAAATTTGCCTTCCGGCGGTTTCAGTATTACGTGGTGCATCCTGACGGTTTTCTGCCCGATTCCGTTTCTGTTCGTTCCAACCGAACGCCCTGCGTAGAATCCTCTTTTGCTTCTAATCGCATACCATTTATATTTCGAAAGTTCTTTGTAGTCTTCCGTGTCAACGATTGCGAATTTACCCTGTGTAAGGGGTATTTTGCGGAACGCATATCCGTAGCGCAACCTGCGGTAAAGTAATAATAGCCATATACGCAGCCGGAAAATAAAGACCGGCAGGAAAATTGGTATATGAGCCTTCCGCACCAGCCCTCCATGTTCACCCTGTTAGAAGTAAGTTTTTACTTTCTAATGGGGCGCATTTTTGAATTGTCATTCCGTGGGTTATTTTTATTTACGAGCTATGCTTGTCCGCCGTAGCTTGTGCCACAGGAAGCCTCGGCGAAGGCGGAAACTACGAACTATGAACGATGAACTAAATTGGACTTGGCATGATTGTCCTGTGGTCTTAGGCTGCTGCCTTGCTTGCCGCGGCGTAGCCATAGGCGAAGCCGGGTCCTCCGCTACCCCTCATCCACTCATTTACTCATTCACGCATCCACGCATCATCCCCCCACTATTGGACGAACCTGCGTGTTTGATTGAAAATTGAGAGATTTTTTAAGCGATGGATTTGCGTAAGTGCTTATTTAGGAATGAATAAAATTTTTTTCGTTTTTTTCGATTTTCCCGCGCAACTACCTGCGTATTTGATTGATTTTTTTCTGTATGTTTATATATAGCAGATATTTATAGCAGATTATTTTACAAACTTTTACAGATTAAGGACTTATGCTTAATTCAAAACTACTTTCTCCCTGTTTGTTCAATAAAAATCTAACATAAATAATAAAAAAATTTGCTTCGAAAAAGAACAAATTAGACACTAATTTCACATTTTTTGCCACTAGAGCACCAAGACACAAAGATATTATCATTTATCATTAATCATCTATAAGGGTCATGCTCCTAACCCCAGCCATTAATAGTTGGATGTTCCTAGCTTTCCTACGAAGTTCTTTAACCTTATGAGTCACTGCGGTGCGCTTCTCCGAGTTTTCTGGCAATATCATCGAGAGATACTTCTCCAAGTCGAGGCTTCCTTGAGCCCACAAACTGAGTACGATCCAAATACTCAGAGTTTATATACTGAACCTCGTGTATGAATATCTGGCAGATCTTCATTCCTGGTTGAATTTCAATAGGTACTTGACCCACGTTACTTAATTCAAGAGTCAGACACCCTTTAAACCCAGGATGAACTCCGGTCGCAGTAGCAATTATGAGACCACGCCGTCCCCATTTGGATTTTCCAATTACATACGCTCCCAAACCAATCGGTAGACGGATCCATTCCAGTGTTATACCAAGAATAAATGTTCCTGGGTGAAGATAATACTTTTCTCCGAACGGAACATAATGGGTTTTTGCAAGTTTCCATTGAATCTCTTTTTCTTCAATCTTTATGTGTGACTGACGAGTTGGACGAAGAGTAACAAACCATGTACCAAGTCGAAGATCTACAGATGCTGAACCAGATTCAGTTAATTTTTTTAAGTCGGGTCGTGGGCTAATTACAAGCGGATCTGTTGTTTCTGGCTTGTCACCCTCCTCAAGACATTTTGCAATAACCTCTGCTTTAAGAATCACTTCCCACCATTTAAAATTTGTTCAAATTCAAATATCTCTATATTCTTAAGGACAAGGTCCTTCAAAATCTGGTTCTTGCGTTCCAAAACATCAGGAATTTTTTTCCAAAGGTCGGGGTCATGATACGCTTGCCAAGCGGAGTTCAAAATATCTGTTAGACTCTTGCATTGTGAAGCAGGTACAACAAGTTCGAATCGTTTACAAATTCTTTTACGTTCCTCGTTACTTGGTCTTGGTATATTCGTTTCAGAGATTATATCTCCAGCCTTGGCAATCATATCATCGGTGATCTTGTCAAGCATATAATCTGAAATGGATAAGCGAAGTTTGTCCATAGACGCGAGTTGTGGTTCTGGTCGGTTCTCAAACATATTCTCATAACTCTTGGGAACTTCGAACTGATATTTTTTTGCGGCTTTGACCAAGTAGTACACTCTCTTCATAAGCTTGGGATACGTTATCGCACGTGGGCTTGATAGGCAAGGAGAACACAAATACGCAAATGCATGAAGAAATGCTGTCCCATAGATCTTTAATCCAATAAAGTCACAGAAACATTCCTCTGCTTGTTTGGATAACAACAGCACGGTTTGCCACAACGTTGTGGAGGCGAAAATATTTGTACTAAGCTGCTCAGGCTTATCAACAGAGGGAAATAATTCGGTATAGTGCTGCCAGTTCTCCGTTATATGCTCTCGTACATTTTCATAAAACCTACTCTTGATTATGTTTTCTAATTCAATCTTCTTCCTTGCCCAGACCGCATGCCCCAACTCGTGACCACATAGCGGAACCAGTAGCGGGTTTGAAGACTCTGAAGCTGGTAATCCAATCAGAACAAAACCAAGCAGAGCAAGGATCTCATGATAGATCATTGGGGAATATGTCCATTCTGAGGATAGAAGGAGTTTTACTTTTGGACCGAGTGCCTTTCTTGCAATCTTACGCAATGGTCCGAATATTTCAAATGCATTGCGAACATTTGTTGATCTTAGTATGAAACCCAATATTGGTATGTATATAAACAAATGTCTCAGTGATATGGCACATAGTTGGTTTATGTAGTCTGGGTCTGAGTCTGTTGCGCTAAGGTGTTGGATCGTATCCTGAAACGATTTTTCGATTCTACAGAGAGCATCGTTCGAATCCTTGTAAGGAAATTCTGAGGCCTTCAATTGCCTAATGGAATCCAAAACCGACTCGATCCTCGCACAAGCGTACTTCACTAACAACTGCGTACGCTTATGACACTCCTCCTCAGAATTCTCACAGCTTGACCTCATCTATTGGTTCCTCGAAAGCTAAGGCGCTTCTTGATAGGGCAAGACAAAGTGAGCGCAACTTCTCAAGTTCTTGTTTATTTTGCTCTCCCTCTTCAGCTTTCTTGGTAACTCTATCAAGCAATTTTGTGATTTGTTTTGATTCTTCAATAAGTTTTTCTACTGTATCTAGATCGTCAACAGAACGAGAAATTGCTAATGCTCTATTCATAGCAACAGCAGTTGTGGGGTCTACCATAAAATGTCCGGAAGCCGAAGTGCCACAATCAATCAGTGAATCCTGAATCATGTGCCGAAGACGTTTTATGGCACCGAAACCATTGGGTCGTTTGTGTATGAGATTGTCGACTTCGCCTGCCGCATAACATGAAACAGTTGCCAAATCGTCTTCAAGCCCCCAAGGTAGGAATTCCACGGAATCAGTTTCTCCTTCCTTAGCACGTAACGTTGACATGGTTTGTTCTCCTTCCCAAACTTCCCGTTTCATTTTTCGTGGCTTCATCGCACCTCACCCCTCGTTATTTTATATCGGACTTAGAAAGTGGTTTTCGTTAGACTTATTATCAGATTTAGGCTGACTATGCAGTCCACTGTCAGTTAATACAAGCTTATTCTTACCGTTTCGACGGTTTTTCTGTATCTATTTGAATGACAGATAGTTAACCAAAGTAATCCTAAAATGTATTCTAACAACTCACTTGTTAAAAGTCAATAATATTCTCCTTTTCTGCTATTGTTATTTCTTGGGCCTGCAAGGTGTTCAATCTACAAAAATAGCCAAAATCCCAATCAATGTCAAGGCAAAAATCCCAATGAAATTTCCTCCGCAATTAAGATTTCCACAAATGTGTTAATGAGATAATGCGTTGATGAGTAAATGCGTAGATGGATTCTCCATTAGAAATTGACAACTTATTTCTAACTGGATTTACTGCAAGGCAGAATTTTTATCTATTACCTTTTTTTCCTGTTGTTTTTTGAAATCAATGAGTTTCGCAGCCAGGCCATCGTTTGATAGAGCCAAGATTTGCACAGCCAGAATGGCGGCATTTTTCGCCCCTGCCGCCCCTATCGCCACCGTTGCCACCGGCACGCCGGGCGGCATCTGTATTGTGCTTAATAGGGCATCAACCCCCTCTAAACCACCTGCCGAGATTAACGGCACTCCAATAATCGGCAGAGTCGTTCTTGCTGCAAGGGCACCTGCCAGATGGGCGGCCATACCGGCAGCGGCAATAATGACTTTGAACCCGTTTTTAGCCGCATTTTCAGCAAATTCAGCAGCGAGCTGCGGCGTCCTGTGTGCCGAAATTATCCGCACCACCGGCTCTATACTAAAATAGCGAAGCTGCTCGATGCAGCTTTGCATTACCTCCATATCGCTGTCCGAGCCCATTACCACCGCTACGGCGGTTTTCTTTTCAGATACCATTTATTTTTTCACCTTTCAGGGTATAATATTTAGCCGCGAAAAAGCACAAAAGGTATTAGGTTTGACAAGTTCACTATATAAAGTTCATTTTAATCCGCCCCGCCACAAGAATGGCGGGTAAGCTTACGTTGAGCGGATTAACTTGTCTTGTGTTTTTTGCGCCTTTTTGTGGCTGTATTAGTTATGGGATAATAATAACAGCCAATCGTTTGAAATGCAAGTGGGACGAATAAGGAATTCAGCCACCAAGACACAAGGTCACAAAGGAATCAAAGATATAAAGAAGGAACTTCGAGACTTGGTGCCTTCGTGGCTAAAAATGAGGTGGTAAAGATGCAAGCAAGATAAGCGAATCTTTGCCCGCCTCGGGTCGACCGAGTCGAGACGGGCCTGAGACGATAGTAGCGCTTTTTTAGCAAATTCCCTTGACTTGTAGCCTGAAAAATGATAAAATACTATCTGTTTTAATGAGTTTACTGAGGGCAGGAGGTGTGAAGTCATGAAAAGCTGGCGGTTGTATGTTTTGGTTCCGATGGTTTTTCTTTTTGGTTTACCTACCTATACCCTGGCTGCCGGCGCCACCGCTACCCAGGTTGTCACAATAAAAGTGGAACCTTTTGCTGTTATCTCACTTGTAGATACTGGCGGGGAAAATTCGACTTGGTTGGTTGTTGATGGTGCAGCCATAACAACCGGAAGTAAAGAGCTCGAGTGGACGACGAACCTCGAAGGGATGAAAGTTGTCGTTCAGTCTAACTTGGCAACAGACCAGCAGGATTACACCCTTAGGGTTCGAGCCGTAAGCTTGAATAGCAAAGGCACATCAAAAGGTTGGGTGATTGTTAATGAGCAACCTTCAAATCTTATAACTGGTATCACGCGGGAGATTGGCGGTTGTTGCCTGCAGTACGACGCATTGCCTAAGATTAGTGAAAAGGCAGGGCGTCAGGAGCACATCATTACTTACACTATCACAGAATAATAAGCTCGCGCGGTATCGCAATCAGAGCTTACTTGGCTTGGTGGCTACAAGAGGCGGGGCATATCGCTGTCTGAACTTATTACAATCGCTACGGCAGCTTTCTTTTCAGATATTATTTGTGTTTCTCACCTTTCAGGTTACAATATTTAAAGATTCCAAAACTTGTGGTGAGCCTGTCGAACCCATTGTGAGATAATAATAACGGTCAATCGCTTAAAAAGCAAGCCAGAGGTGATAAGTATGCAAAAAAGAAAACCTATTGTTGCAGGTCAGTTTTATCCTGCCCAGTACGATTCCTGCGTGGCCGAAATCAACGAGT
>Ga0315548_1002004_pt1 | contig 16315 bp, 16 predicted proteins | sample SalMarSW160110MG_2_FD_202540 | JGI IMG/M metagenome (GOLD analysis project Ga0315548, IMG submission 202540) | Salt marsh sediment microbial communities from the Plum Island Ecosystem LTER, Massachusetts, United States - Salt Marsh Sediment SW1601-110 ...
ATAAAGCACCGCTTACCTATCTTAAAGAAAGAGGAATAAATGTTAATTGAAAAGTTAAATATGGAAAGAATCCCTGAATTCCACAATAAAATCAAAAAAAGTGGTACAACTTTTCGGTACAACCTCGTATAGTTAAAAATACGATTTTATAGGTGTGGTGGTGTTTCGTGTATTTTGTGTGTTTCGTGGTTAAATAAATTGTCTTTTTCTCTGCGTTCTCTGCCTGCCCTGTAGGGAGGAACAACCGTATCAGGGTGCCTCTGTGGTTAAATTATTTTTTTTGGGGTTTTGGAGATTAGTGTTTTTCGTGTATTTAGTGGTTAAAATTTAAGTTTCTTGTTTTTCTTTGTGTCTTAGTGCCTTTGTGGCTAAAAATAAAAAAAGGGGTTGACAAATTTAGGAAAATCATTATTATACTTTATATAACAAAGTACTTTGTATAAAGGAGGATAAAAATGGATGATAAAGTAAGTGTAAAATCTTTATTGGTGTCAAAAAAAGGAGGTATTGTGAAAAAGTTGGCATTGCTCAGTATTGTTGTGTTTTCGTTAAATGTTAGAGCTTATAATACAGTTGGAAAATTTGGTATGGGTATCCGATTTTGGGGATCTCCCATAATCACGTTTTCAAATGTAAAATACGGTATCAATAACTTAATTGAAATCGAGCCTTCTGTTGGGTATTACAATACGCAAAGAAGTTCTGATTATTATAGATCTAAAGATAATCTTTTCTTTGCCGTATTATTGACAAATTTTAAACCCATAAGAACCGAGAGAGCGAATCTTTTGATAAAAATAGGGGGACTGTACGCCAAGAATTCTTCCTCTTACTCATATGAATCGCCATATGACGATTACGATTATTCGTATACAACTAACAACTATGCGGTTTTGTTCGGGATTGGAATAGAGCATTTTGTTAACGATAATTTTTCTGTTAATGTTGGAGCCTTATCAGGTTACTGGCGCAGGAAACCTGAAGATTCCGAAGTAAATTACTCCTTTACGGGCATAGGCAGCCAGCTTGTAGACTTCTCGCTGGTATGGCATCTTTAATAGCGATTATTATAACTTATAGTAAAAGGAACTTAAACTAAAACACCACCAATAGAGAACAAAAAAGGCGGAGAAAATTCCGCCTTTTTTTTGTTATAAATTCGAATAAAAACAATCTTTTTAAATCTACGTTAATCTGCGTTCTAATATCTTTATGTTTTCGTCTCTTTGTGGCCAATTATAGTTTTAAGTTTTAGGTTTCGTATTTCGAGTTAACAAAACAAATCTTTCGTGTGTTTTATAGTTAAAAATACGATTTTATAGGTGTGGTGGTGTTTCGTGTATTTTGTGTGTTTCGCGGTTAAATAAATTGTCTTTTTCTCTGCGTTCTCTGCCTGCCCTGTAGGGAGGAACAACCGTATCAGGGTGCCTCTGCGGTTAATTAAACAGTTGACTTTTTCTAAGAGGATTTTTATAATATTATTAAATGAAGAACCTTGAGGTTTCAGATTCGTTATTCAAAATCGCTGACGGCTTAGACCTGTTGGGTGAAAATTTTTTCAAAATCCGCGCTTACAGAAGAGCCGCCAGAGCAATAAAGGATTTATCCGAAGATATAGAAAAAATTTACAAAAATGGCAATCTTAATAAGATAGAAGGTGTTGGCGAAGGCATCGCAAAAAAAATAGAAGAATATTTAAAGAAAGGAAAAATGACAAAACTTGAAGAAATATCAAAAAACGTCCCCGAATCTCTTTTCGATCTTCTGCACATCAGAGACTTAGGTCCCAGAACCCTTCACAATCTTAACAAAGAATTAGGAGTCGAGAATTTACAGGATTTAAAAAAGGTAATTGAAAACGGAGCTTTTTCCCGAATAGAAGGTCTGGGAGACAAAAAATCGGAAAGGATTCTTGAGAATATCAAATTCTATGAAGAAAAAAAAGGTGATAATCGACGTTTCACTATTGGAGAAGTAACTCCAATAGTAGAAAAAGTATTAAAAAATTTAGGAAAATTAAAATCAGTAAAAAAAGTCTCTCCAGCCGGTTCCTTGCGAAGAATGAAGGAAACAGTCGGAGATATCGATATTCTTGTCGAAACTGAAAGACCCGAAAAAGTAATCGAGGAATTTATTTCTTTTCCGGAAATAAAAAAAGTTTTAGAATCAGGAAAAACCAAAGTCTCGGTTATGCTAAAAGGAATCGATATACAAATGGATCTCAGAATTCTCCCTCCTGAATCTTACGGTGCAGCTCTTTTATATTTTACAGGTTCAAAAGACCATAATGTTAAAATAAGGGGTCTGGCAATAAAGAAAGGATTGAAAATTAACGAGTACGGAGTTTTCAAAAAAGAGAAAATGATTGCAGGGAAAAGCGAGGAAGAGATATACAATCTTCTGGGTATAGACTTTATCCCTCCCGAACTCAGAGAAGATAGAGGGGAAGTCGAACTGGGTCTTACGGGAAAACTGCCGGATTTAATTGAATATGATGATATTAAAGGAAATTTACACACTCATACAAAATATTCGGATGGTAATAACAGCATCAAAGAACTCACCTTATTTGCCAGAAATCTTGGTTACTCCTACATTGGTATAACGGATCACTCCAGATCAGCCACCTACGCAAATGGTTTAAAAGAAGACGATTTAAAAAAACAAATAGACGAAATAGACACTTTAAATGAAAACTCGGAAGATTTTAGAATACTAAAAGGAACAGAAAGTGACATTTTGCCAAACGGGGCTCTCGACTTCAAAGATAAAGTCTTAGAAAAACTCGATTTCGTGATTGGTGCAATACATACGGGCTTCACAAAAAACGTCACCGAAAGAATGGAAAAGGCATTAGAAAATCCTTACCTTACAATACTGGCTCATCCTACGGGACGATTAATATCAAGCAGAGTTGGGTATGAGGTTGATTTAGATAGGGTAATGAGTAAAGCAAAAGAAGAAGAAAAGATACTTGAAATTAACGCTTATTATGATAGATTAGACCTTGATGAGTTCAATGCAAGAGAAGCAAATAAAAGAGGCGTTAAATTCTGCATAAGTACGGATGCTCATAATCCCGATATGTTCAAATGGATGGACTTAGGTGTAGGGATAGCAAGAAGGGCGTGGATTTCACGTAATTCGGTAATAAATACTTATGTTCTTAGCGACCTCTTAAAAGTTTTAAAAAAAAATGGATAAATTTGTTATTGAAGGCGGACATAGCTTAAAGGGCGAAGTGAAAATCAAGGGCTCAAAGAATTCTGCGCTTCCAATTCTTGCAGCAACTTTACTTTGCGAAGATGAATTTGTAATAGAAAACGTACCGTTACTCCGGGATATTTTTACAATAAAAAAAGTTCTTGAAGTTCTGGGGGTTACGGTAACCTTTGATGGAAATAAAGCAATAGTTGACACAAGGGGCGCCGTAGGCTATGAAGCTCCCTACGAACTGGTAAAACAGATGAGGGCAAGTTATTACGTACTCGGTCCTCTCCTTGCCAGAGTCGGTAGGGCATTAGTTTCATTACCCGGAGGATGCGCAATAGGGACAAGACCGATAAATCTTCATATTAGAGGGCTTAAAAAGTTAAAAGCGGACATTTCTATTACTCACGGATATATAGATGCCTACGGAAACAAATTAAAAGGGTCTCATATATTTCTTGAAGGTCCGAATGGCCCTTCTGTTGGGGCTACAATAAATGTTATGGCCGCTGCCACTCTTGCAAGTGGCATCACAGTTATCGAAGGGGCAGCAATGGAACCTGAAGTAACCGACGTTGCAAATTTTCTAAATAAGTGCGGGGCAAAAATAAAAGGACAAGGGACAAGAAGTATAGAAATAAGAGGAGTAAAAAAACTCCACGGTTGTGAGTATGAAATTATCCCTGATAGAATTGAAGCGGGAACGTTTGCCCTAGGAGCTGCAATATCCCGCGGAGAGGTTTTCTTGAAAGGTGCCAGGGCAAACCATCTCGAAAGCTTTATCAATAAACTGAAAGATGTAGGTGTAAATATTTTTTTAGAGAAGGATGGCTTTGGAGTAAAAACGGACAAAGATATTAGTAGCACGGATATCGAAACCGCTCCTTTTCCGGGTTTTCCAACAGACATGCAAGCTCAATTCACAGCGTTACTTTGTCTCTCCAATGGAGTATCAATCGTCAGAGAAAAAATATTTGAAGAAAGATTTATGCACATTTTAGAGCTTGCCAGGATGGGAGCAAATATAAAAAGAGAAAGCGACTACGTAGTAATAAAAGGTGTACCCTGCCTTTACGGTGCCGAAGTCATGGCTTCCGATCTCAGAGCTTCCGCAGCTCTTGTACTGGCTGGTTTATCAGCTTCAGGGACCACAGAAGTGCGAAGAATTTACCATATAGACAGGGGATATGAGAATATTGAAGAAAGATTAAAAAACTTAGGTGCACAAATATGGAGACAAGAAGAATAAATACCGATTTTTTGATAATTGGAAGCGGAATATCTGCTTTAAATTTTGCTCTTAGAGTTTCTAAAGATAAAAATGTATTAATCCTTACAAAAAAAGAAAGAACCGACACCAATACAAACTACGCACAGGGCGGCGTGGCTGCCGTCTTAGACAAAAAGGATTCTTTTGCTTCCCATATCCAGGACACTTGTAAAACCGGAGCAGGACTCTGCGTAAAAGAAGCTGTAGAAATAATGGTTAAAGAAGGTCCACCACTTATCAAAGATTTGATCGAATGGGGCATTGAGTTTACAAAAGATAAAACTTCAAATCTTGAACTCTGGAAAGAAGGCGGACACTCCAATAGAAGAATAGTTCACTCGGGTGATTTTACAGGAAGAGAAATTGAAAAAACCCTGATGTCGGCAATAAAACATCACCCAAATATAAGAATATTCGAACATCACATTGCTTATGAACTCATCGAACAGAACGGTGCCGTATATGGAGTTTTAGCTTTAGACGTTTCTACAGGTGAAATCATGCGAGTTTTTGCAAAAGTTACATTTCTTGCCACCGGAGGTGCGGGACAGGTTTATCAGCATACCTCCAATCCTTCAGTTGCAACCGGCGATGGAATAGCTCTGGCATACAATGCCGGATGCAGAATTGTAGATATGGAATTCTTCCAGTTTCATCCTACAACACTCTGGACACCTACACATACGGAAAGACAGTTTCTTATTTCGGAAGCCGTTCGGGGAGAAGGTGCTATTCTAACGGACGGCAACGGAAAAAGATTCATGAAAGATTTTGACCCGAGAATGGAGCTTGCATCAAGAGATATTGTAGCACGTGCCTGTGATTCCGTACTGAAGGAGAAGGGGTACGATTATGTATTCCTAGATATATCACATAAAGATTCCGAATTAATCAAAAAAACTTTTCCAAACATCTACAAAGAGTGTCTTAAGCATTCCATAGATATTACAAAGGAATCGATACCTGTCGTACCGGCAGCTCACTATATGTGCGGAGGAGTTTACACGGACCTTTATGGTAGGACAGACCTAAAAGGACTTCTTGCAGCCGGAGAGGTTTCGTTTACCGGTGTTCACGGAGCAAACAGGCTGGCAAGCAATTCTCTTCTTGAGGCTCTGGTTTTCTCAACAAGGGCAGTTAGGGTTGCCGAAGATTGGGGGGGTAGTAACCCCATCCGTAAAGACTCTAAATTTCAGGACGAAAAAAGGTCCAGAATAGGAGAAAGCGTCTTAGCTATTCACACAAAAAAGGAAATAAAACAAACAATGTGGGATTATGTAGGTATAGTACGTAAAGATTATCTTCTAAACAGAGCCCTCCGAAGATTTGAGCTTTATCTCGGAGAAATTGAAGAATTATTCGAAAATAGTTTTCTTTCAAGAGATATTGTGGAACTCCGTTCCCTCGTTACTGTCGCTTATCTTATAACAAAATCAGCCCTGATGAGAAAGGAATCCCGGGGACTTAATTACAATAAAGACCATCCGGAAGAAAAGGATGAATTTAAAAAACACACCTTTTTAAAAAAGGAGGAATAATGGATTACAAACTCATAACACGCCATTTTGATTCTTCAGATAAACTTGAAGCGCATATCTCAAAAAAAATCAGTAAGCTTGCAAGATTTTCAAAATGGATAAACCATGTCGAAATTATAATAGACGGCAAAGGGAATCGAGGAAATACCGAAATCAATATTCTTATGGATCATAAAAAAATAAACGCGAAAGCAACAGGAGGAGACGCTTTTAAAACCACCACAGAAGCTTTCGATAAAGTAGAAAGACAGGTTAGAAGATTCGAGGAGAAAGCAACCAAACATCATGGAAGGCGCTAAATTAACCGTTCAAGATTTATTCGAAGGGATAAAAGGTTACATAAAAGTAGAACTGATTACCGGAGAAAAAGGAACATACCGTGAAATAACTAAAAAGTATACCAGTAGCCCGGCATATATCCTTGCGGGATACGATAAGGACTTTCCTTCCGATTCAATTCAAATCATTGGCAACAGAGATATTGGATACCTCTCCACTCTTTCCAAAGATGAGCTGCGTAGAAGAATCGCCAAACTTCTTTCTTTTGAACCTCCCGCGATAATAATCACCTGCGGATACAAAGCACCGGAAGCACTCACCACAGGCTGCGAAGAATTAAATATTCCACTGATAAAGACTGCCGCAACTTCTTCACAAGCGTTAGAAGTAATTCAATTTTATCTTGAAGAAAAGCTGGCAAATTCTGTTTGCATCCATGGTGATTTAATCGATATTTTCGGTATCGGTCTGTTGATTACCGGAGAAAGTGGAATGGGTAAGAGTGAACTGGCGCTGGATTTAATTACCAGAGGACACCGATTGGTCGCGGATGATATGGTCTGTGTAAAAAGAAAGAGAGATGTACTGTTTGGTGAAGAAAAAGAAAAAGAAGATATTCTTATGCACAACATTGAGATACGAGGAGTGGGAATATTAAACGTAGCGGTACTCTTTGGAGTAAAAGCGATAAGAATGCGAAAAAGACTCGAAATGCAATTGGAATTGGTAAAGTGGGAGAAAAACAAAGATTACACAAGAACCGGCCTTGAAACAGAAGAAGTTACTATATTAGGCGTTCCAATACCCAAAATAAGTATTCCCCTCGTGCCCGGAAAGAATATAGCCATTATTGCAGAAGTGGTTGCCATGGACTACCTGGGGAAGGGTGTAGGATTTTATTCCGGGGAAATATTCGAACACGAATTGATAAAAAAACTTCAGAAAAAAAGAAAAAGACACATGCGCTTAGAAGAGGATGAAGAATAGTATACCTTTCGGACCTATCCCATCAAGAAGACTTGGCAGAAGCTTGGGAATAAACAATATTCCTCCCAAGATATGCACTTATTCTTGTATATATTGCCAGGTGGGCAAAACTTACGATCTTACGAAAAAAAGAAGAGAGTTCTATTCATTAGAAGAAATAAAAAACCAGGTCTTCAAAAAAATTACCGGTTTAAAAAAACAAAAAGAAAAAATAGATTTTCTGAGCTTTGTCTCAGATGGCGAACCAACATTAGATACCAATCTGGGAAAAGAAATAGAATCATTAAAAGATTCCGGTATTCCGATTGCAGTTATCACAAATGGTTCTCTAATAAACCAGGCGAACGTCAAAAAAGATTTAGGCAAAGCCAATTGGGTTTCCGTTAAGATTGACGCTGTCAATGAAAAAATTTGGAAAAAAATCAACCGTCCACACCCCGATCTATCATTAAAAGATATACTTGAAGGAATTGCCGAATTCAGTAACGAATACAAAGGAAGTCTTAACACTGAAACCATGTTAATAGATTGTATAAATACGGATAAAAATCACATGAAAAAAATTGCTGATTTCATCGGAACTTTAAAAATAAATAAAGCTTATATTTCAATTCCCACAAGACCTACTACAATCAAATCTCTTAAGGTCCCTAACGAAGAAACAATCAATATCGCCTATAATCTATTCGCGAAAAAAAATATAAACACTGAATTGTTAACCGGTTACTCACCAATCGAATTCCCGGCAACAGACAACGTAAGAGAAGAAATACTTAGCATTACGTCCGTTCATCCAATGCGGGAAGAAGACGTAAAAAACATTTTGGATAAAGTAGATGCTGATTGGAATATTATAAAAAAACTGTTAGAGGAGGGAGAAATAAAAATGGTAAAATTCGGGAAAAACAAATTTTTCCTGCGCAGTTTCAAAAGGAATATTCTAAATGGGTAAAATAAGTGATAATTATAGAAAAATAAGAGATTCAATAAAAGATGATATAACAATAGTTGTTGCAACAAAAACAAGAAGTATAAAAGAGATAAAAGAAGTAATCGAAGCCGGAGCAGAACATATCGGAGAAAATTATGTTTATCCCGAAGCTTCCGAAAAATACGAAGAATTAGAAGATATGTTTATTAAATTGAAATGGCATCTAATAGGACATCTCCAAAGCAACAAAATAAACAAAGCCATTCCAATTTTCGACTTAATACAGACAGTAGATTCAATAGAAAAAGCAATAGAAATTGACAGGAGAGTCGAGAATGCCGGAAAGATATTCATTCCCGTTCTTTTAGAAATAAATAGCGGAAAAGAAAAAACAAAAACAGGATTCAAGCCTGTCGTAACGAAAATTAAAAAAGCTTTGATTCAGATGGAAGATTTAAAACACATAGAGATTAGAGGACTTATGACAATGGGTCCTGCCGAGGGCAACCCGGCTGACGCAAGACCTTACTTTACTCTAACAAGAAAAATTTTCGAAAAATTAAAAGACGTTAATACAATCAATTCTAAAATGAAAATCCTATCAATGGGTATGAGTAATTCATACAAAGTGGCTATCGAAGAAGGAGCAAATATGGTAAGAATCGGATCGCTAATATTTGGGGAAAGATTACAGTAAAATTTAAAAATCAAAGAAGGAACCACAAATTCCACAAGATTAACACCAAATTTTTTTAGTTTTTTTTAGCCCGAAACTCGAAACCCAAAACCCGTAACTCTATAATTTACCACAAAGATTTTTATTTTTTTAAGCTAACAACGAACGGCTAAAAACTAATTTAAACAACAAATCACACGAATATTACGAATAAAAAAATCGTTTGTATTACTAAATCCCAACCCCCAAATCCTAAATCCCAAATTTACCACAAAGCTCACAAAGACCACAAAGTTTTTTGTTTTTTTCTTACTCGAAACCTCGAACCCTGGAATCCTACTTACATAAGACTAACTATAATGTGAGACCAAAGAAAATAGATTCCGACCAGAATAAAAATGGCACCTGTAATTTTCCTGGTATAACTTTCAAGTTTTGTAACTCTGTTAAACCACTTACCAGTCGAATGTATGCCAAGAGTTATACCTATGGCAAAAATAACAACAGGTAATCCTGTACCAATACCGTAAATAAAAGGAAACGATATGCCGAAATTATTATTTAATGCCAGAGGTATTAAACTACCAAAAAACAGCGCCGCCGAGATGGGACAGAAAGAAAGAGCGAAAACCGCGCCCAGAGCAAACGAACCGAACATACCCATTTCTGCCAGTTTGTTTTGTTTGTCAAGCGATATTGAAAAATTTAAAAAATTTAGTTTCAGAATATTTAAAAGAAAAAGTCCGACAATAATAAGAACAGGACCTAAAATTTTATTCATGTATTTTTGTAAGAAATTAGCAGTAGCGGGAATACCGGCAAGAGAAGAAATAAGGACCACCCCAACAACAACATACGCAGCCATTCTTCCAAGCGTATAAGAAAAACTCGACCATAGGACCTCGCGCGGATGATTAACCCTGCGGGAAAGAAAAGAAACAGCCGCAATATTTGTAACTAGGGGGCAGGGACTTATTAAAGTAAGTATCCCCAACCACAAAGCCGAAAGAACAGCAATCACTGTTCTTTCTCCCGTTTTTTTTCTTCAAGTAATTTCCGAGTCTCTTCTTCAATATATTTATAAAACTCGTCTTTATTTCTAAGTAATTCCCAAACTTTTTTCAAATTTTTAAATTTTATTTCTTCCCCATCCCTAACCAGAGACAAAACTACCGATTTTGTATAGAGCTGATAATCGCCTAAGAAATGTTCGTTCTCTTTTTCTTCGATGTTTACAGTTTTAAAGACAAGCTTTCCCGAAGACAGTTCATCCTTAAAATTACTCTCTATCGCTTCTTTTGTATATTGCTCTATAGTATAACATGATTTGCAGCGAAAATTTGTATAAAAGTAATAAGCGATTACTTTTGCTCCACTCTCTTCTTTTTCTCCTGCGGCAGACACTTCCTTTATTTGATTTTGACTCGCAAGATTCGATTGCCCAGGATTTTGCTCTCCTCCATTTTTACATCCGGCTACTAAACCTACTGTCGACATTATTACAATTATCCCAATGATTGAAAATTTATGGAGTTTGATCATTCTTTATTCGTCTAAAAGCAAAATTTTCTTTATTTCTTCTTTGCCAAGAACCTTTCCGGCTGACTTCACCTCACCATCAACCGCAAGACCAGGCGTCATCATAACATCATAACTCATTATATCATTTATATCCGTAACTTTAAGAATTTCCGCATCTACGTTCAGTTCTTTTACCACCTCTTCTACATTCTGTGTTAATTTTTTACATTTCGGACAACCTGTCCCCAAAATTTCTATTTTCATTTTTATCTTCTCCTTTTTTAAATTAATCTACCGAAGATCATTCCGCTTAAAGTTGCCATGAAAACAACAAGCAAAATATAAACGAATGTCTTTTTAGTTCCTATTATGCCTCTTATAACAAACATGTTTGGCAGACTCAGAGCCGGGCCCGAAAGAAGAAGCGCTAACGCAGGCCCCCTACCCATTCCCGAACCTATTAAGCCCTGAAGTATCGGGACTTCCGTTAGTGTGGCAAAGTACATTAAGGCTCCGGAAACCGACGCGAAAAGATTGGCACGGAGGCTGTTTCCTCCCACCAAATTCACTATCCATTGTTCAGGAATAAGAGCCTGATGTCCGGGTCTTCCGAGCAGAAAACCCGCGACAAGTACACCCGCGAAAAGAAGGGGCAAAATCTGCTTCGCGAAATCCCAGCTCGAAGTCGTCCATTCTTTAAGTTCTTGCTTGTTAAACCATCTATTAAGTATTGTTACTAAAACAACAATCAAAAATCCGGAAATAAACCATTTTATTTCATAAATCCTTTGCCATATTTTTATCGATTCGTCCTTACCCCAGTTTAAGAAAACAAGAATTCCAACCATAACCGCGAAATACAGCGCAGTTTTCCATAAAGGTCTTGCCTCTTTTTCATCTTCCGAAATTATTAAATCTTCGTTTGTATTCCTGTTTTTTTCATCTCTAAAGAAAATAAAATGCATACAGAGTCCTATAACAACAGAAAAAACAATCGCTCCGATAGCCCTAGCAAAACCTAATTCAGCCCCGAGAACCCGAGCGGTTAGAATAATCGCAAGAACGTTAATCGCCGGACCGGAATAAAGAAACGCTGTAGCAGGACCGATTCCGGCACCCTTTTTGTAGATACCGGCAAAAAGAGGTAAAACCGTGCAGGAGCAAACAGCAAGAATCGATCCTGAAACAGAGGCAACCGAATAGGATAAAACTTTATTTGCTTTTGCTCCGAAATACTTAATGATTGACTGCTGGTTTACAAAATTGTATATTGCTCCGGCAATAAAAAAAGCAGGTACGAGACAAAGAAGAACATGCTCTCTTGCGTATTCCTGAAGCATCGAGAAAGCCTCTATAATCGCAGTCTGAATTTTGATATTCCTAAAAGGAATGAAATATATCGCGAGAAAAATTGCTAAAATCAACAAAATTTTATATTTTTCTTTCATTCTATACTTTCCTTATCCGACTCTGCACCTCTCTCTTATGTTTTCTCCTTTACATTTAGATATTTTTCCGAGAGCAGATGCATTCAGTTTCACCTCTTTTTTTAGGCCTTGAATTATACCGTTTTCAACAGTCTTTGGATTAACCGAGTAAACAACCCATTTGCCTTCTCTTTTATTTCTTATCAGGTTAACTTCCCTCAAAGTTCTTAAGCCATGAGAAATTCTTGATTGTTCCATATTTAAAATACTTCCCAACTCACAAACACAAAGGTCACCCTCCAGCAACAAGAGATAAATTTGCAGTCTCGTCTTATCCGATAAAGCACTGAGCATTTTCACAACTCCCTCCATTCGTTTGCCTCCCTTTTTATATGAACATATTAACATATATTCATATAACGTCAAGAGGAAAAATCTTCAGGAGGGGCAATTTGGGGGGGGGAATGGGCAATTAATTTTTTCTTTTATTTTTCCCTTTGGTTTTTAAGTTTTGTCTAGGGAAAGGGGATTCTAACTCCTAACTTCCAACTCCTAACTCCTCTCTTATACGGGGCTTGCTAATTGATTAATAACCACTAATATATATAATTAAAAAAGGGAGGAAAATAAAACAAAAAAGAGATTTGAAACTATCAATTTACATTCAGGGCAGGAAAAAGTCGATAAAGAAGTAGGCGCAAGAGCTGTACCAATTTATCAGACTACATCTTTTGTATTTAGAGACACCGAACACGCGGCAAATCTTTTTGCTCTAAAAGAAACGGGACATATTTATTCCCGTATTTCAAACCCAACGTTAGAGGCCTTTGAAAAAAGAATGGCAGATATAGAAGGCGGAACCGGAGCGTTGGCGGTTTCTTCCGGAATGGCAGCAGAGAGCCTTGCTCTTTTAGGAATAACAGAATTGGGGGATGAAATTGTAGCGGGCAACAATTTATACGGCGGAACTTATCAGCTACTCAACCATTCACTCCCAAAATTGGGTCGAAAAGCAACCTTCGTAGATTCAGCGAAACCTGAAGAGTTCAAGAAAGCGATAACGAAAAAGACAAAAATAATATATATCGAAACCATAGGCAATCCAAAGCTCGACGTTCCGGATTTCGATAAAATAGCAAAAATAGCCCATAAAGCAGGTATACCTCTGGTAGTGGATAATACCGTAGGTGTCGGTATAGTAAGACCGATAGAATATGGCGCAGACATAATAGTACAATCTGCTACAAAATGGATAGGAGGTCACGGAACATCTATCGGCGGCGTTATTGTCGATTCCGGAAAATTCAACTGGAACAACGGAAAGTTCCCCGAACTTGTCGATCCGGATCCCAGTTACCATGGGATAAGCTATTGGAAGGAATTCGGAAAAGTAAAAGGTGTTGGAAACATAGCGTTTATAACCAAGATACGCTGCCATATGCTTAGAGATTTCGGAGCATGCTTAAGCCCATTCAATGCTTTCCTGTTTCTCCAGGGACTTGAAACACTTCACCTGAGAGTAGAGCGACACTCAGAAAACGCGCTTGCTGTTGCCGAGTTCTTGAAAGATCATCCGCAGGTTCGCTGGGTAAACTACCCGGGACTGAGCAAACACCCAAGCCACAAAACGGCAAAAAAATACTTAAAAGGTAAATACGGCGGGCTTGTTGGATTTGGAATAAAAGGAGGCCTGGAAGCAGGAAAAAGATTTATCGCATCTGTAAAATTATTATCTCATCTCGCTAACATTGGCGACGGGAAAAGTCTTGTTATTCATCCCGCTTCCACAACACATCAACAACTTACTAAAAAAGAACAAAAAGCCACAGGAGTAACCGAAGATTATATTCGTCTATCAATCGGATTGGAAAATATAGAAGATATCAAAGAAGATATAGATAAAGCTTTAAAAAAGGCCACAAAATAAATTAGTAAATGAAAGAAAAAAGCCTGGGTATAGTTGAAACAAAATATGTTACTTTTGCAGAACCGTCGAACGAATTGGAACTGGAAAACGGTGAAAAATTTGGACCTATCACCGTTGCCTTTGAAGCATACGGGAAACCAAACAGCGAAAAAACAAACGCTGTCCTTATAACCCATGCCTTTTCGGGCGATGCTCACGCAGCAGGATACCACAAAGGCGATGACAAACCCGGATGGTGGGACAGTATGATTGGACCCGGAAAAGCCTTCGATACTGATAAATACTACGTAATTTGCTCCAATGTTCTTGGAGGTTGCAGCGGGACAACCGGACCTTCCTCGATAAACCCCCAGACTGGTAAACCCTACGGTTTAGATTTTCCCCTCATAAGTATAAATGACATGGTTAAAGTACAAAGTAAACTAATTGAACATTTAAACATAGAAAAACTCCTCACAGTCGTAGGCGGTTCAATGGGCGGTATGCAAGCCTTATCCTGGTTAATCAAATACCCGGATAAAATAAAAAGTGTAATAATAATAGCTTCAGCCATTAAACACTCACCACAACAAATTGCCTTTGACGAGGTAGGAAGAGTATCGATAATTTCGGATTCCGCATGGAATGACGGAAAATACTATGGAAAAGAACACCCTGTAAGCGGACTTGCTCTTGCTAGAATGGTGGGTCATATAACATACATGAGTGATAAATCGATGATGGAGAAATTCGGCAGACGAATCAGAAATGTGAAAGAGCGGCATAAATTCAACACGGGTTTCGAGATAGAAAACTATCTTCATTACAGGGGTAGTAATTTCGTTGAACGGTTCGACGCAAATTCTTATCTTTACATAACAAAAGCAATAGATTGTTATGATGCATCGGAAGGCAAAAATCTTTCGGAACTTTTATACGGTGTAAAAGCAAAAGTAATGGTACTGGCTTTTAAATCGGATTGGCTTTATCCAACGTATCAATCGAGAGAGATAGTAAAATCCTGTAAAGTCGCGGGAATCGATACAACCTTCTGCGAGATAGATTCCACCTATGGACATGATGCTTTTCTTCTTGAAATAGAAGAAGAAACTCATCTGGTAAAACACTTCTTAGAAAAGATCGTTCAAGCGAACTAGAGAAAGAAAAAAATGTTTAGATATATTAGAGAACTCGAATTCCAAACAATATGCAATTACATTAAAGAAGAATCTTCCGTTCTTGATCTGGGTTGCGGAGATTGTGAACTTCTCCACCGTCTCATTAAGAATAAAAATATAAAAGCTCAAGGGATAGAAATTGACGAGAAGGAAATCTACAAATGCGTGCAAAAAGGAGTTTCCGTACTCCATGAGGATATAGAATACGGTCTCTCTGAATATAAAGATAAATCATTTGACTATATTGTTCTGCAGCAAAGCCTCTCAGAGGTAGTTAGACAACCCGAGAAAGTAATACAGGAAGCTCTTAGAGTGGGTAAAAAGGTAATAATAAGCTTCTCGAATTTTGCTCATTACAGAGCAAGGCTTCAGATTTTCTTAAAAGGCAAAACACCGGTAACTCCTTCCTTGCCCTATTCCTGGTACGACACTCCAAACCTTCATTTCCTCAGCCTTTCGGATTTTATTGAATACTGCAGGGAAAGAAAAATTAATATAGAAAAAAAAACCTACTTAGGTATAAAAAGGAAAGCTTATTTATTTCCTAATGTTTTTGCTCTTGTTGGTATCTTTATGGTATCACAGAATTAAAGTTTACTACCTACTTCCGAACAGACAGAATTAAAGGTATATTCATAGGAAGCGGCAACCTTCTCCCAGACCATAGCTCTCCCAAAATCATAAGCAGCTCTTCTCATCTTTTCTCTTCTTTCGTCATCTTTAATTATCTCTATTAAAACCTTTGCAAGAGCATCAGTATCTTTAAAAGGAACCAAAGCACCTCTACCGTCTTTCAGAAGCTCTAACGCGTATAAATAGGGCGTGGAAATTATAGCCTTACCGCAAGCCAATGCATAACTCAAAACCCCGGAAGATATTTGATCTCTCGAAAGATACGGAGTAAGACATATGTCCGAACCCTTAAGATATTTGACAAGTTCGACTTTAGAAACAAATTCATTTCGAAAAACCACATTTTTTTCTAAATCTTTATCCCTTACAAGCCGCTTAAGCACACTCCGATAACTCTCTCTATGTTTTCCTTTAAAACTCGGATGAGTAGCTCCAAGTATGATGTACAGAGCTTCAGGAATCTCTTTAACTACTTCCGCCATAGCTTCAATAGCTACTTCTAGTCCTTTACTGGGTCTAATTAATCCAAAAGTAAAAATTACCGGACGACCCTCGGCATGAAGATGTTTTTTATAATAAGAAGTATCCGTTAGAAGCACGTCAGGTGCGCCGTGAGATATAATCTTTATTTTTTTCGGAGATACATCATACAATTCCGTAAGTAATTTTTTCCCCTTTTTATTTAGAACTACAACCACCTTCGAAAATTTAGATACTTTTTTTAAAATATCCTTCCGAGACTCCGAAGGTTTTTCCTGT
>Ga0315548_1002006_pt1 | contig 16289 bp, 14 predicted proteins | sample SalMarSW160110MG_2_FD_202540 | JGI IMG/M metagenome (GOLD analysis project Ga0315548, IMG submission 202540) | Salt marsh sediment microbial communities from the Plum Island Ecosystem LTER, Massachusetts, United States - Salt Marsh Sediment SW1601-110 ...
TCTTGCCCTGCAATTCCTCGCCGCAATGGCAGCAATGTCTCCTGTCTTCCTGCTCCACTGGTAGGTAAAGTTGCCGCAGCCTAGCGTGGGCACCTTACTGGCTCGGGTTGTGGAATCATCAAGACCTGAAAGAAGTGCCCTTCGACGCCAAAGATCGTCACGCCGTCCAACAACTTCCATGAGAAAGCCCGAATTGTCAAGGGTCGACGTGGCGACGTGGCGACCGATCAAGGATGTGCCTCCGATCTGAGGCCGTTCACCCTGCTTCCATATGCACTCTTCGTAGGTTGCAAACCTGAGCCAGGTGCCTGGTGGGGTTCGATCCTGGCGGAGGCTGACGGGCAACTGGCAGACCTACCGCGATGGCGGCTTTGCGACACATGAATCCTTAATCCTATATGTGGCAATAGAAACAAGGAATTCGGTGGTTTACTTCAACGTGCCTTGTCAATTCTCAAACTACATTGTGAAGTGGAAATTCAGCAATGGAATTCCGGTTTCCTTTACTCATTGCTCGTTTCTACCCAATACGTTCGAAGTGAACAAAGGAAGTGACTTATGAGTAAAACAATTCGAACTGAGCTAACAGAATACTATCTTACTCGAGGAATCCATCCTGAACATTTCAATTGCCCAAACCAGGCCTTCTGTAGGAAATTCGCTCATAAAGGAAAAATGACCGAGACTAAAATGAGTTTGGTTGGCAGCCGGTATGGGGACAAATATCCAAGAATTGTGGTACTGTCCCTCGATCCACCCTTAGGCGAAAAGGGTAATTTTATTAGACCCAAACAAAGAACCACTGCGTATGTGGCAGCCATCACAGAGGCTGAGAACTATACTGAAAATCGCCCGAAAGTCCATTGGGCAATGACACAGATCCTTGTCAAAGATATCTTATGCCTATTCGGTTACAAACCAATCGTTGGTGCTGCAGTGGTTCAGGAAAGTTACGCTAACCGTCCCATTGAAAATATCACGCCTTACTTTGCCCATGTAAATGCTGCCAAGTGTTCAATGAACAAACCCGATAAGGGACAAGCAAATCCAAATGTGCATGCGATTTGCAGCCGCTCTTACCTGCGCCAGGAATTAGAGATCCTCCAACCACAAATTCTCATCTCTCAAGGCAAATCTGCAAACCAAATTCTGAGCAATTTATTGGATAAAGCGGGTGTAGAAGATAATCTGCCGCAGGTAATTGGGATCCGAATCGGTATCACTTCAATACTATGGCTTCCGATGGATCACCCATCACACCATACGAGCGAAATCCGGCAGCGTTGGCCTTATTATATTAAAGCAATCCAAAAATGGGCAACCAAATCAGAATTAGAGAAGAGTGCAAAAGGCTAAGGGCTACCCAACAGCGGCTTGCAACTGACGTGACTAATCGGGAACCCAAAACGGGCTCGAATTCGCAGAAATGTTCCGAGAAGGCTGGAGAGCTTCCGTCACTCGTCACGCAGGTGAAGCTGGATGTTATGCAGGCATAATCATCGTAGCCAACTGGTTCAGTCAGGAAGGCGTTTGAAATGATTCTCACTTCCAAACCAATTGACGAGATTTCGTATCAGGATTTACTATCCTTTTGTGAGAGTCAATTTAAGGAAGATATCGATCTAGACTACAAATCAGATTTCCCAAACGATTTGGCTAGATTGCTTTCGGCTTTCGCAAATACACAAGGCGGGATTGCACTAATTGGATTTAAGGAGAGAGGCAAGAGCAGAGAACCCTTGTGTCCACCTGAAGGAATTGATGGGCCTTCAGATGTACTCAGGCAGAAGATTCTGAATATCGCATTTGACTCAATATATCCGCCTCTCGAGCTTGAGATAGCAATTATTGAGGTGCCGGATACTGAGCGATTTGTGGCGCTCATCCGGGTTCCCGCAAGTAAACTCATTCATGCAGTTGAACGCCGAACCAGGATCTATATTCGCGCCTTTGACAATAATCGCAGCTATGAGCTCGCATCTCTTCCTGATCTTAGATGGTTATGGGACCAGCGCGAATCTAGTATTCATCTTCGTGATAGTTTCAAGCAATTGGCAGCAGACAGGGCTGAAGGAAATGCAATCGAGTTCAGTGATGAGGGGGCACGGAATGAATGGGACGTCTCTCCCCATTTAGTCGTTTCTTGCTTACCTGCCTATCCTCAAAATCCTATTGTTGCGTCGACACGCGCACTTCTGGACGTCGCCAATTCGCTTCACCAGATAAGATCATCCTGGGGATCGGTTGACCGTAGAGTTCCATGGGCCTTGAACCAATGGAGGACAATTCCTTCGGCTGTTTGCTTGACGGAAAGGGGCCCGTCAGCCTGTTCACAGTTTGTTGAACTGGGGGTCTTCGGACATTCCTACTTCGAGTTCCTGATTTTGCGAAGGGCTGTTAACACTTTACCCGTTCCAAGGCATACCAATCAAGAATGCATCTTTGCATACATTATTCTTGCATACATCGATGTCGCTCTTCGATATAGTTCAGCCTTATTTGAGAATATTCAATTTCGTTGGCCAATTCTAGTTTCCGCCGATCTGCGGGGCGTGAGGAATATGCTTCTTCAATACGAAAGACCGGGATCTTTTAATCCTTTAGCTCAAGAATTTCTTTCCCGACCCTCTACAGATACGACTATCCAGTTGTTGAATAAGGAGAGCTCTGCGAGCGATCTGGAAGGTAATGTTGGGGAATATCTATCTGAATGCGCACAATCACTCCTTTGGGCATTTGGAGTAGGATGGGAAGAATCTGACATCTCGAAGTGGCTTGGTGAGACACCATAAAGCCTGCATAACGTCTTCCATGAGAAGGCCTAAATTGTCAAGGGTCGACGTGGCGATGTGCCTCCGATCTGAGGCCGTTCACCCTGCTTCCATATGCACTCTTCGTAGGTTGCAAACCTGAGCCAATTGCCTGTTGGGGTTCGATCCTGGCGGAGGCTGTCGGGTAACTGGCAGACCTACCGCGATGGCGGCCAAACCGAAAGAGTCAGACATGACAAGCTCAAACAAACAACAAGACTATTCAAATCTTGTCCGACAGAGAAAACAATGCAAGGCATGTCAAGGTCTAATCAACCCTGCAACTTGTAGTGGTGGTCAATATGATTCATCTCAAATAGGGCCTTGGTCGAGGTGGCAAGGAAATCTACAGGCAAGGCTAATGATTGTTGGCCAAGATTGGGGAGATACAAATTACTTCTTGAAGTGGAAAGGATTTGATGACCCCAAGAATCCAACGAATCTAAACCTTATGAAACTACTGGACTCTATTGGGATTACCATCCAGCCTATTGTGGGTAATGATCAAGTAGGAACGCTATTCCTTACAAATGCCATTCTGTGCTTGAAACAGGGCGGTCTGCAAAGCGTAGTTGATGATTCGTGGTTTCAGAACTGTCGCAAATATTTTTTGAAGCCATTGATTGAAATAGTTCACCCCAAAGTTGTATTAGCGATAGGTAAACAAGCATTCAAGGCTATCTTGGAAGCATACAATATCGCATACAATTGGCCGTCAAAGTACGAGATTGTTGTAGTCAGAGAAGGTAAAGCGGGAGGCATAAAATTGCAAAAGGGCATATCGTTGTTTCCAGTGTATCATTGTGGTAGAAAAATTGTAAACATGACCAGAGATATGAATGCCCAAATGAATGACTGGAAGCCAATTAAACTCGCTCTAGAGATCGCCTAACACCGGTTCAAGCGGACAGCGGCTTTGCAGCTTCGGGTACAGTGCGCGATTTGCAAGAATTGGCTCGATAATAATGGCGCAGCCTCACTCGTCCACCATGCCGCTGAGTCATACTGTTGGGCAGCTAATAACAATCCCGTAGTATCATAAATTTGAAGACCAAACAGTTTTACAACCAAAAATGCTAATCTACCTTGACGCTATGATTGTCCAGTATATCGCGGACTATTATTGTTTCATCTTTCAGGACATCATCTTCGAGCATGAAGTCCCGACTCCAATAAATGAAGCCAAGTTAGCAACTGAATTACAGGCCTTGCGTCGCCTTGCTTTCTTGGAGCAGTTCGGACATTGGAATTTTGCCGCCCCAACTCACCTGCTTAATGAATTGCTAAGGGGTAAACCAAAAAGCTGGCAACGTGAAATTTATAAAACTTTGTCCGATGCTTGGGAAGATTCGGTCTGGCTTGAGGCTATCAAGGAAAACGAAGAAAAAGTCTCATCAATAGAGCAGTTGCTTTTCTTTTTGAAGCTTAAGGGCAAAGCTGACAGGCGTCACTTAGCGGAGGCTCTGGCACTTAAAGCCACTTGGTTTCTTACCAATGACAACGATATTATTAAAAAAACACGGCAGAAACAACACAAACTTGAGAATGTTTCGGATGAGATTGTACTAAATAATCCTATTCTAACAGTCAATCAAATGCTCAAACGGTTGCTTGCCTCAACTAAAGTCGCAAGGCCATCCGAATGTTTGATAGAGATTGAGAAGAATTTGTTCTTCAAATGAAAATGCAATATTTCCACGATCAAAATTAGGCCACCCAACATTCGCTGCTAAGGACCAGCTCCTGCTGGTTCATGCGGATTGAAGGATGGCTTCACTATCCTGGGGTGTTGCAGCCAACGCGCTTCGCTGCGCTCCATATGCAGCTTCAAAATATTGGGATAACATAAAGCTTTGACCAGTTCAATAATAGAACCTGTTCAGTAGAGCAAGTAATTGAGTTCATCTTGTTATGGAAATATTAGGATATAGCGAAGATGCTCTAACACTATAGAGCCTGAAAAATAAACTCAGCTTCATTCTGGATGCATTGGATGATCATTCGGACATTTCCAAATGCCGAGCTTACTTTCGACCCAGTTTTGGCAGGAGTGATGGTAAGAAAAGCTCACAATTTGGCGAATTTGACTTTATTATCTTGGCAAGCCAATATCTGTATCTTGGCGAAAGTAAATGGGGTAGGTCCTCTGAAAAAACCAATAAAGGGCTCATGGATTTGCGTCCCGAACAGCTTCTCCGGCATAAGCTATTCAAGTTTTATGTCGATGAGTGGGCGTTCGGTAACTACACTGGTTGGGGTGAGTTTGAGCGCAAAGGCAAGGTACTATTACAACAACAGTAACTGCTCAGACCCTCTCGGGCAAAGCTGAAAGAAAGTCTGTGATATACGAAGGTCCTTGCCGGCCAGGTGAAGAGAGATATGTATTTTGCAGACTTGCTAGAAGAAGCTCTAGGTAGCTGAAGGATCCAAGAAATGACCGACCTCTTATCCCAATCCTTTCGTTTACCGGATGGCCGCACCCTAACATATGCCGAATATGGGTTGCTCGACGGTAAACCCTTATTCTACTTCCACGGCCAGTCCGGTTCGCGCCTGGAACCGGCGATGCTGGATGCCAATGACTTCGAAAAGGCTGGTATTCGCCTGATCGCCTGTGACCGGCCCGGTATGGGAGGCTCAGATTTCCAGTCTGGGCGTGGCTTCAGTCACTGGCCGGCGGATATCATCACCTTGGCCGACAGCTTGGGGCTGGGGAAATTCGGTGTCTTTGGCGTTTCGGGTGGTGGCGGGTATGTATCTGTCTGTGCCCGCTTGATCCCCGACCGGTTATCGGCAGCCGTGATCGTCAGCGGCGCTGGCTGCATGGACTCGCCTGAGGCCCGGGCCTGTTTACCGGTTATGAACCGGTTGATGTGGGGGCTTGCCGCTCGATCTGCGCGGCTAATTGGCCTGTTACTGACTCTAACGATACCCAAGGTGCAAGGCGATGTTACCAAAATCCGCAAGCAAATAATGCGCAGCATGCCACCCGCAGAGGCGGTCATTTTCGAAAAGCCCGGTCGCCTGGAAGCCTTCATGGCTAGTGGTGCGGAGTCGATGCGCCAGGGGATACAGGGTGTTGCCTGGGATATGCACCTGTGTGCCCGCCCCTGGGATTTCCACCTGGAAGAAATCTGCTTCTCCGTGCGCCTGTTGCATGGCGAAGCAGACCTGAACGTGCCGGTAGCAGTGGCCCGCAAAGTCGCCGCCGCCATCCCAGGCTGCCAGGCTACTTTTTACCCAGGCGAAGGGCATTTTTCGACAGTGGCGAACCATCTGGATGAAGTTATAAATACATTTAAACAAGTCAATGATGTTCGGTTACAACCAGCATAAAAAGTGTGACCTTGAGGCGGTGGGGTTGACTAACACCAGCTCCAGCGGACAGCGGCTATGCCGCTGAGGATATGCACTGCTTTGCCAGAATTGCACGATAATTAGGTAGGAGTCTTACTGGTTCCGCCGCTGGCGCTGAACCATGCCGTTGGGCAGCGGGTGAGATTGAATGAGCAGAGTTATAATTATCAGGCCAAATCGAGAGGAGCAAAACAATGATCGAAAAAACAATCGAGGTTGAAGCCGTTTCTCTGGATGAAGCCAGAGAACAGATTAATTCCCAAGTGCCCAAAGGTTTCCATGTAATTATGGAACAAATTATCTCAGATGGTAAACCTCAAACCGCCAAGTCATATGGAGATACAACCGAGGCAGCGTTAGCAAAAGGGGAAAGTAATATACCAAACAACGCAGACATCTTAGAACACAAAGTACTTTCTACCCCCCAGCAGAAGATTGTCACGATTGAGGCCTTTGATGAACATATCGCGCGGTCACGAGCTAGAGCATCTCAAACCAGCAAAGGCGAAGAAATCAAAAGCGTGGAGATGACATCTCCAGGCTCAAAAGGATTTCTTGGAATTGGAAAGAAGCCTAACCAATACAAAATCGAGGTAGTTCGCGATGCTTTAGTTGAAATCACTTACAAAACGAAAGTAAAAGTCATTACAACGATAGGAAAACTCGAACAACAAGAAATAAGCAAGCTTGTTAAAGTAATAAAAAATATCTGGGGGAAAGAAAAAGCTCAACAAGAAGCGGCAAACAAACTTATCAGAGAAGGCGCTGAATTGGCAATTGAACCTCTCCAGGATCTCTTGATGGACGAGGAGATTTCGGTTCGGGAGATAGCAATAACATCTTTAAGCAGTATATCAACAGAACTACCAAAAACAGCCATCAATTCATTGGAGCAGGCTATTGAAAAACATGAAAAAGATTTAGCCTTGATTACGCAGCAAATCGAACCTTTGGTTAATTTATTAAGACCTCTTCAGGATATTCAAACGGTCGATATACCAAGATTTGAATCGCACAAGGAAATTAGAGAGATTGGAGAGACAATAAATAAAATCGGCGGACACAGTGCGATGTGGATTCCCTATGATCATATCAATACAAAATATCGCTATCCATCCCTCGGGAATATTTTAGATTATAGCTGGAATGGTATCGGTACATGGCGTAGGTAACCTATTGACTGGTTTCATTTATTGGTAATTTATCCATTAAGAGCAAAGGCACGATATTGAGTGAAAAACACCCCCAACACAGGCTCCAGGCAACAGCGGCTGCGTTGCTGCAGGTACAGTGCGGCTTTTGGAGCATTTTTCTGGCTTCGAGTTTTTCCTGCTCCTAAGCAGAGTCAACGCCCGCCCACCAGCGGGTAACGCACACCGTTGGGCGGCACAAGGGCGGCGTTGGGCAACCATAATAGAGCTATATGTGTTAAAGGTGCAGCATGAGTTTTGCAATCGAAACATACGAGTTATCAAAATCCTATGGCCAGGTGCGCGCTGTTGACTCGGTCAATCTGCGCGTGGGGTTGGGGGAAATCTATGGCTTTATTGGGCTTAACGGCGCGGGCAAGACGACGACCATCCGCGCCTTATTAGGCATGGTCCGTCCAAGCGCGGGGTCGGTGAGGGTGTTGGGGCAGGCTGCCGGGCCAAACGGACGTGGGCCGTGGCGGCGCGTCGGTCACCTGGTTGAAAGGCCCACCGCCTATCCCGAATTGACTACGAGGGAAAACCTGGAGGTCGCCCGCCGCCTGCAAGGGATTTCGGACACGAGCGCCACATCCCACGTCATCGAGCGCCTGGATCTCGCCGCTTACGCGGACCGAAAAGCGGGCGGACTTTCCACAGGCAATCTCCAACGTCTGGGGCTGGCACGCGCGTTGCTGCACGAGCCCGAGTTATTGATCCTCGACGAACCCGCCAACGGCCTCGACCCGGCGGGCGTGGTAGAGATTCGTGAGCTCTTGGCGAGTCTCGCCCGCGAAAAGGGCGTGACAATATTCATGTCGAGCCACATCCTAACGGAGGTGGACCGCCTCGCCACGCGCATCGGCATAATCCACCAAGGCCATTTGCTTGAGGAACTCGACGCAGAGAAATTGGAGGCATTGCGGTCGCGGCGATTGATAGTCAAAGCGCGCCAGCTTGAGGCCGCGCAAAGCGCGCTGGCTCAAGCCGGCTTCAAAGTGCAAGCAGGCGAGGGTGCGCTTGTCTTGGACGAAGCGCGCGCCGTTGAGGCGCCGGAGAAAGTGGCGACGATTCTGGTCAACGCCGGAACGCCGCCCTTTAGGTTGGCGGTAGAACAAGAAGACCTGGAAGATTATTTTTTGCGCTTGACGGGAGAAAAACTATGAACGCTTTCCTTGCTGCTTTCTGGGCCGAGGCGCTCAAAGCTCGCCGCTCTAAAGTGTCTTTGGTGACGGCCGCCGCATTCTCAATCTTTCCCATCATAGGTGGACTGTTCATGATGATCATGAGAGATCCCGAGGGCGCGCGCGCGATGGGATTGATCGGCGCAAAAGCACAACTGCTTAGCGGGGGAAGGGCTGATTGGCCTGCCTATTTCGATTTCCTTTCGGTGGGAACGGCTGGCGGAGGCGCCATCCTGTTTGCGTTCGTAACGGCCTGGGTCTTTGGGCGCGAGTTTTCTGATCACACCGCGAAAGAATTATTGGCCCTGCCCACCCCGCGCGAGATCATCGTCGCCGCCAAGTTTGTGGTGGCGGCTCTCTGGATAGTGGGGCTTACCATCTTGATTTTTGCGCTCGGACTTGGCATTGGAGCAGCGATTGGCCTAGAGGGCTGGTCTATCGAGTTGGGGTGGACATCATTTTGGATGCTCATAATTACCGTTCTCTTGACTTTGCTGCTCATGCCCTTTGTCGCTTTGTTTGCCAGTGCAGGCCGTGGCTACCTATCTCCGTTGGCTTGGGCCTTTTCTACGTTGGGCCTGGCCCAAGTTGCAGGCTTGATGGGGTGGAGCGATTGGTTTCCGTGGGCCGTGCCCGCGCAGTTTAGTCTCATGTTTAGTGTGGTGTATGGGCAGCGCGCTGTGCCATTGGGAATTCACAGCTATATTTTGTTAGTGTTAACTTGTATCGTTGGCGCTGCGGCAACCTTTGCGTGGTGGCTGCGCGCAGATCAGGCGCGATAGCTATTTGACGCTATCGTTGGACAGCCAAGTCCAGGCTTGGCGGTAGCCAAAGCCGACAGATAGTCTTTGAAGATGGGGGAGCCGCCCAACATCGTGTGGTGTGTCCTGAAAAGTCATCGTTTACTTGCTGGTGAAAGTCCAGTCCTGGTAAGGATCAGGCCGCCAGGTAGCAGGCAACCGATGTAGCTGGGTGACTGGCTATGTCGAAGCGTTGTAACTCCCTGAGAAGGGGAAGCAAAACAGCAGCCCGTAACATAAAGTGAAACTTGCAGCACCGACATGTTAGCCCCGGAAGGGGAACAAGAGAGAGCCGAGCCTGTCACGCATGGCGAAGGCCATAGAAGCGGCGAAGACCCTGAAGTGCAGCCGTGAAGAACTCTCCGGTGTAGGGAGTATGGGATGTTGTGAAAGCAAACGATGGAACAGGAGAGGTCTCATCTGGTCAACGATTCACATCTGCCGTAACCGCTGATATAAACCGAAGAGGTGAAATTTACCGGGCTGCTGCGTGAAAAGTCGGAGGGGTTCATACTATTGCCGATGGTAAAAACAACATAACCTTGTCGGAAGGAAGGGATCCTACTTCAGACGTTCCAAGTAGGACGGAATGTGATGGTGCATACCTGTACAAGATACGGGTAATATCCACCCATAAAAAATCATGATAATGTCAACGCAGGCTAATCTTGTGAACCGAGTGGCGACTGTGGTTTATGCTGGCTTGATGTGGTAGGCTATTAAATGTATCAGTGACAGAAACGATGCGGGCTGCATGAAGAAGGTTGTCAAAAAGCAGTATTAGCGAAAATTTCACGCATGGATCGAGATTGCAGGGAATGGAAACCAGTACATGTCCTAGGCGCCATTCCCTGACCCTACCAGGCGTAAGCATGCATAAACCAGAAGTAATGTTAGGGCAAGTATATTATGAATATTCATTCGAAATTTCTGATTCATTGGACTGGGAAAAAGGATATAGAAAATCAGCCCGAAAATATCCGAGCACAAAGGTATGTTGAACGACTAAAGGATTATTACCAAAATGGTCTCTACTTAAAAAGAACTGAAGAAGATGTGCTTCGTCGGATGAAAATAAAAAATCTCGTAAGAATATGTTTTACTGAGATAAAGCTAAGTCAGGCACAAGAACATGCGAACCGGTATGGAAAGCTGGGCATCGGTTTTTCACGGGATTTCATATTAGATAAAGGAGGTCGTCCAGTAATTTATATTCCATATGAGGCTGAAGAATATTTATTGGAGAATAGCCTTGCTGCAGCATACCATGAATCAGAAAAATACGAGGAAATCCATAGACCATTAAAATGGGTACTTGCCTTTATCAAGCGTATGTCTGATGGGCATGATGAAGATTATTATGATGAAATGGAATGGAGAATTGTATATGATGAAAATCCCAATATTAAGCATTTTACAAAAGGCGAAAAGGAAGGTGTGTATAGGCTAATATTTACTCCGAGTGACATAAAAGTTATTATATTTCCGGATGATAAAGCTAAACATATATCATTTAATGACAAGTCGATAAAGGAGTTCTTCTCCCACCACATGCCAATTACTGTTACGTTGGACGATTGCGATAATTTTTAGAGGAAGGGGATCTAGCAGACATTTTTAAGCGTATTAATCAAACAAACTATCATCCACTGCAGCGGACGTGGTCGCGTCGCATCAGAGCGGGGACCCAAATCTGGTTTGCACCTGGCAAAAAAGGGCAATATTGCCAATCCGCCAAGCTACTAAGTTTTAACGCTATAGGCATTTTCGCTTTGGCGGTTGTTGGGCACACCGTTTCAGCCGCCACGCCGCTGAGCTTTGGTAGTTAGACGCACAATTGCAGGAGAAGTATGAAAAGCAGAGGTCAAGTAAGTTTCGTCACACTTCCTGTTATGGCTGCAAGGCTGTACAACAGCCTGACACAAATAAAAGCTATTGAACATCAGCATAGTGAAATTGCACACGATTTAGTATCCAGAATCGAGCGAGGAAGACTGCTTGATATTGGAACTGGACCGGGTAAGTTACTTTTCGAAGTCCACCAGATTAACCCAGATATCGAGCTCTTCGGGTTTGATATTTCTGAAGCAATGGTTCAACTCGCCAGAAAACGTTTAAAAGGCATCAATGTTAATATCGATTGTGGAGATATTCGGCAAACCAACTACGAGGATGATTACTTTGACATTATCACCTGCACGGGTAGTTTCTACCTCTGGGACAATCCAGAAGAGGGGTTAGAGGAAATCTACCGCATCATTAAGAAAAACCAGTCAGCATACCTCTACGAAACATATCAAGATTTTAATCTCATTAAAGTGCAGGAAGGTGTTAAGAATAATCTTGAAGGAGAAAACTGGTTTCGAAAGTTCATAACGCCTTTTTTTTTGATGAGACAATTGCGGATGACCTACCGAGAGGGTGAAATTGTCGATATTATCAAGCGAACGAGATTTACAGAGAGTTACACAATCGATCAGATAAGTTTGGGAGGATTACCTGCATGGCTACGGATCCAATTAACAAAGTGCATCTAACCCCCGCTCCACCCGACCCATCGAACCGGGAGGAGCTAAAGAAACTTATTAGATCTGGGCGGGTGAGCTCATCCGTTAGGCAGCTCTGAAACTAAAGGAGTTGATTTGTTACCACAAAGACTTACGGCGGTTCTGCTTTCATTGCCTCTGCTGGCGCTCTTATTCGTCAGCATCTCGTACTGGATCACGTACGGCAGGGAAGAGAAGCACGGCTCTGGTAAGCAGCACATTGGCTACAACAAGCTCTTCCTCACTTTGGTGGCTATTGGTTACTTTGGTATCTGGCTATTCTGGCTGAGTGGGATCGTACTGCTGTTCCTAGACCGGTATTACGCCGTGCTTGACTTGCTGATCTTTTCGTTTCTGATGGCATCATCCGTGCAAATCGTGGGATTGGTGGTTCTATGCGTTGGCTCGCTGTTCTTCGCCTGGGCAATTGGCTCTTCCGGCAAGTATCTGAGGCCTTCAACGTCCGGTGTCCATGCCGACCAAAGATTGGTGCAGGATGGACCGTTAGGTGTCGTGCGGCATCCGTACTATGTCTCATATGTGCTGATCCTAGTAGGCCTGGGGCTGACACTCGCAACACCCTGGCCACTTCTACTTACGGTGTGTGTTGTGATCGGGATGGGGCCTACGGCAAATGCCGAAGAGGCGCATTTGACAGCATTGTTTGGTGAAGAGTACAAGCAATACCAGCAGAGAGTCGGGCGATTCTTCCCAAAGCTTTTTGGGTAAGGAGAGAGGGATGGCATCGTTAAGGAGCCGCCCAACAACCGCATGAACCCGATTGGGCCTATCGGCCCGCGTAGCATCGGCACTTTTGCATCTGTAGTTGGTCTTACAGTGAAGTAGGCCTTCTCTGGCTCGGCCCGGCGGGTTATGCCCACCGTTGGGCTCCCCAACATCCCATGTTGCTATCTGTATGTACTTGATGAGATAACATTAAGAAAGGTGCAGGATGAGCCGAGAAGAACTAGATCGTCTGTTGGATGAGATCTTGAAAGAGATAGAAGAAAGACACGAGCGTATAAAACTGCCTACTATTCCGCCTGTCTCCCCGTGCTTTTCCTGCAATGTTGAGGCGATAAGGTATTGCTATAATTGTCCAAAGGCGATGTGCAAGTAATATTGGGTGCGATCTGGGATTGATGGACAAATATATTGTATAGGTTGTGGTTCTCTGTAAAGACTCAGATCTGAGCGTACGACTAAAATCGCATAAAAATTGGCACATAAAACGTATATTTTCACGAACTCTGCAGATAATCCTGCGCGCAAGATGGCTATAAGACACAATGCAGGTTAAGGAGACGAATAGACGGACTCGGGTGTATATCCATCCACCTCACTCACTCCTGTAATAGGTTTCGACGTTACGACGTTATGTCCCACTAATCAATGTCGATAGACGAAACCATTTTCTGTCTACTGTTATCTCCATTAATAGTAATAGGCGTTATCAGCAAAGCATGTTGTCTAAGATGCCTCTGGTTCTCCTGCAGGAGAATTGAAAACTCAGATTTATTGTAGGTTCGTCATTAATCCTTATTGTGACGATCCTGTTGTGCCACAATTATTTAAACGAACAATAAGATAAGGACAATAAAAAAATCCACAACGATCTCCTTAGTAAAATTGTTATTCGAAATAACACATAATCCCGGCTTATAGGCATATGTGTTTAGAACCATTTTATCTACCTGAACAATCTAATTGAACTAGGTTTCGGGACGTCTTTCCTTGCTTTGTGCTAGGTTCAGAGAGTACCAGCGGGTGCAATTGGGTGCAAATACTGCACCACGGCATGGAAAATATGGACGGGTTGGACTAAATCACCCCCTATATATGGGGTTCTATGGATACGATACTACCATATGTGGGTATTTGGACACAATGGACAAACCACGCACCTCCCTTACACAGAAGAGGTCGCAGGTTCGAGTCCTGTTCCGCCCACTCAAAAACCCCCACCCCTGGGGGTTTTTGCATTCTCATGGAGAAAATGAGGTGACAGGTTGAGCAGCAGCCACTTGAAAGAGGACGTTGAACTTGGGTAGAAAGCCCTCCAGCACCCGGTTGGCTTCTTCCACGTTAATGGCGCTGGTTTTGCGTAAAACCTTTACTAGTTGATCATGTAAGGTGATCCTAAGCGCTCGATGGCCAGGGAAGCGCCGTGTGTACGGGCTGAGCACCCCGGCTGCCCAACGAAGGCTGCATCGGGTAGAAAGAAGGATGTGGATTGGCTGTGACGCCAGCCAGATGCACTCGGCGTGTGCTCAGTTTGATGAAGAAGAGCACATATAGGGTTTACAACCGAATTGACTCAACCGTACAGAAGTCGCATGCTAGAATCTGATCCTTGTAATGGGCCATCAGCTGTCGCCAAAAAATAGAACCGTTACGAACCGATGGCGGTTGGAGGTTGTGGCGGTTGAGTATATTGCGAATGGTTGTCTGGGACACCATGAAATCTAACTTGATGAGTTTGCTCTTGATCTTGCTATAACCCCAACACGGATTTTTCTGAGCCAAGCGCAGGATCAAGTCTTCAATCTCTCTATCTATTCGCGGTCTCCCACCCATGCTATCGCGCTGATAGGTCCACTTCCGTCTTACCAGTTCTCGACGCCAGCGCATTACCGTTTCGGGTTGGAATATGCGGATGAAATCTTGTAGTTGATTTGTTGGTCGTTGGATAGTTTGTTTTAGATTGCTAGCAAGTATGGCCAATATCATCTTTTCGGCCCGATTTGTTTTTACTGGTTTATGGTATTTGCATTGCAGGATGACCAGTTGCTAACGTGGCACCAAGATTTCTAGAAACTTCTCATGTTCGGACAATCGGCCGATGCTGACGATCCCCATCCATTTTGTGAAAACGTGTACCAGGATGAACCAACCCATCTGATTTTGTCCTCCAGTTGGAAGGAGGCATCATTCTACCAGGAACTGATAATGGGACTGGAATTCCTTCAGGTTCTCGAAAAAAACTATCTGGATGAGTTTTTTGCACCCTACGCGATGGTAGCACCAGGATTCCCAATGGTTGCGAAAAATCTGGCGAAAGCGGTTATGGCCGGCGGGGTGATCGGGGGATTGGAATGAGGGACGAACGATCTTCTCAGGACTAAAAGCAGGATTCATGCGAGATAAAGTTACACAGCCCGTACCACTCAGCAATAATAACATAGCAAGGGATAATCTCAAATCAAGTTTTGTTCATTATGGAATAATGGGCAGATGTTCATGGCTACAAAAATTTCTACCTCATTATCCAAAAAGACGGCAAATAAACCCGTAGCACTGTATCCGCGAGCACACACAGAATAAGAAGATTACTAAACAAGCGGTTATGGTAGAAAGCAAAGCCAGAGAACCAGGTGGGCCAACCCGGCCATTCCTTGGGAGGTTCAGTTGGACGCGGTTTGGCCAGTACTCCCACAGCATACATCAGTCGTTTCCCGGCCAGAAAAACGATGAGCATCACCGGCGTGAAATAATGCGGCACAAAGACCAGATAGAGAATGACGGCGTAAATCAAGATAAACACAGCGATATTCACATAGCGCGCTGCCTTCTCCCCAATCCGAACCGGCAGCGTACCGATATTTTTTTTCTCATCTTCCCCAGACTTGTCAATATGCTTGCCGAGGTTGATACTGACCACGCTCAAGCCCAACGGAACGCCGGCCAGAGCAACGCGCCATACTTCATCTGTCCAGCCACGCGCCAGCACGATATATACGCTCGCTACCAGGATTGGTCCCCAGATCAGAAAAATGGATAGTTCACCAAGTCCCAAATATTTGAGCGGCCATGTATAAAACAACAGTACCAACGCCCCAAAGGCGAACATTCCGATAACAATATAGGAAAAGTCTGTATAGATCAACGCGAAAATACCCGAAAGGAATGCCAGCGTCCCGCTGATTAAAAACCAGGTGATTTGTTGATGCTTTGTCCAGAATCCCTGCACCAGCGGGTGGACGCTGTACTGCGTGCGAAAATAGTTGTCGTTGTCTACACCGTGGTTGAAATCGGTATAGTCGTTAAAAAGATTATTCGTCCCGTGAGCAATGAAAAGACCAAGCGTCACAACCAGCCAGGGCAAGAATGAAAAATGATTGTCCCGCCAGGCCAGGAGTCCAGCAATGGCGCAGGCATAAACCGTCACACTCGTCACTGCCGAGCGGGTGGCTATCAACCATTTTGAAATAACATCGAGTGCATCCCACTCTTCCTTATTGTCTATCTTGACCAATGTGGAAAGAGCAGTTCCCCACATTTTGAAGTTAATGTTCATTTAATGCCTCATCTCTCCATCCAACAATTGTCGTTAGCACAAATTAGATCGTGATAACGTCTATTTATAAAACCTTTTATATTTCACGGGCCTTTCGGACAATCGCCA
>Ga0315548_1002009_pt1 | contig 16240 bp, 16 predicted proteins | sample SalMarSW160110MG_2_FD_202540 | JGI IMG/M metagenome (GOLD analysis project Ga0315548, IMG submission 202540) | Salt marsh sediment microbial communities from the Plum Island Ecosystem LTER, Massachusetts, United States - Salt Marsh Sediment SW1601-110 ...
ATCTCGAGTCTGGTTTCGTAAGTGTTATCTATCCTGAGCTTTCCCTCAACATCCTCGGCTATGACCCCTCCCAGGCAATTGGATTCCCTGACCTCCACTATCTTGCCGGATAATTCTTTATCCGCTTGAAGAAACTTCTTTACATTGCTTACATCTTTTGGAGAAACATAAATTCTGGCTTTATCCACGCCGAGTCCCTCTATAGCTTCCCTGATCAAGTTTAGAAAATGGCTTTCATCGCTTGGAATTTGGGACAATTCCTTCCGCGCCCCATCAATTATTTTGGAAATTGTGTCAGCTTTCGCACTCGATAGCTGTTGTCGCGCTTTGATAGAGGCCTGAGCCAAAATCCTCGCAGCCTCCTCCTCTGCCTCTCCCAGCATTCTGCCTCTCTCTTCCTCGAATCTTACTTCTCTCTGCCTTTTGGCTTTCTCTATCTCTTCTTGTGCTTTCTCCTCAGCTTCTTTTATTATATTCTGAGCATCCAGCTTCACTTTGCCGACAACGGCTTCACTTATTTTTTCCATTTTTGATGCCTTTAAAAAAGTCCTAACAAGGCGAATGACATTATGGCGAATACCAGTCCGAACACGCCTATTAGCTCGACGAATACGGCTAACATCATGGAGTTGGTCAATATCCGTCCCTTTGTCTTAGGCAAAAGCGAGATACCCGAAGCACACACAGAGCCCTGATATGCTCCTGAGAATGCCTCAGCAGCGGCAGTTAGGATACCGATGCCCAATACGGCCAGCCCCAGACCCCCACCGTCGGTCATTGCGCCCAGCCGGTCAACTACCCTCGTCAACACAAGTATCAGCGTTATGAGGCCATAGAAGGTCTGGGTCATCGGTAGCGATGCCAGAAGAATTACATTTCTGAGTTGCCCTGGTTCCTCGGACAGCGTAGCTGCCCCGGCCGAGCCGGCGATGCCGATGCCTATTGAGGACCCTGCCAGGCCGCCGGCCAGTGCTATGGCACCTCCGACGATTGCCAAGGCTTCGGGACTGATTAACATCTTACACCTCCTTAATTAAGTGTTCTTAACTAGATTCAAACTTTTACGGATACGGGTCGTGCTTTCAGGCGAAACGGGCTGTATTGCCGGCCTCCCCCTTCGTAGAACTTGAACAGGAACTCCACGAAACACAGCCTGAGGGAGTGCACAAAGCATGTTATGGCGCTGAGGACTAAGTTAAGTATATGACCGGCAAGCAAGACCAGTATGAATATTAAGCTGCCAACGATAAGTCGGAATATTCCGGCGGGTACCATGCCGTGCAGTAGAGTCGCCATCAGGTTGAAGGCGTAAGCAAGATAATATGTGGCGAGGCCTACGCCAGCCAGCCTGGCATATGACATAACGTCCCCCAGTATACCGGTGATATCAAACAGCCAGAAGATACTACCCAGGAAGGGCCCCCTCTCGATGATGGCCGAGGCGACGATCAATACCAGGCCGACAGCCGCGGTATATATTAGATAAGAATACATTGATTCAGTTAACAGAGGGAGGGTCATGCCAAGTATGCGATGCATAATATAGGGTATGGCGCCGATCTCAAGTAGAAATAACCCTACTTTGTTGGGTACTATGGCTTTCTGTCGCTCTCTTCTTCCTTTGATAAGTGCCAGCACGTGAGCTGTGTTTACATGGACCAGACCTATTATTAGGGAGAGCCCTATGAAGTACACGGGGTCCGAAAGCCAATGGTGAATTGTTGCCGCTAGTGTGAGGCTTTCGATTCCGAAGAACTCATAGAAATTGCCCAAATAGCTCCCCGTGAGCAGACCGATGACCAGACCGACTCCTCCACTTATGTAAATTATCCTCTGGAATAGCTTAAAGCCTTCAGTTTTGGGGTCATCAACTAGAAGTCGCAGGCCGAACCTGGCAAACAGCATGAGGAGGGCGGCATACACTACGTCTCCCATCATAATGCCGAAGAATAAGGCGAAGGAGTATGCTATTACCGGAGTGGGGTCCCATTCCTTGTACTTCGGGGTACCAAACAAGTTCACAATGACTTCGAACGGCTTAACTGCAGTTGCATTCCTCATCCTGGTGGGCGGTTCCTCGGCTTGCTCTGGCTTCCTTGCGTCAATGAACACATAACCTACGTTCTCCCTGAGTTCGGAAATTGCAGTTTCGACATTATTCTCTGGAATCCACCCCTCGATTAATCTGACGTATTTTGCCTCACTGGCTTTGGCTAAGACTGCTAACCTTTCTGTTTCGGCTGATAATGCCTCCCTGAAAAGGACGAGCTTTTCTAAATTCTCCCTGGTTTTACTTTCAATCTCAGTACGAAGCTTTGCCAGTTCCTCCTCAAGGCTGTGAATATTACCGTCGGCTGCTTCAAGAAATTCTCTTAGTGTTAAATCTTCACTTGGTATCGGTAAAATCTTGCCTCCCCCATCCTCGACTGTAAACTCTATAGTTTTCTGATTTTCAGATTTGGCAATGGCATATAAGACAGTCTCGTTTTCTACCGTGCCCGAAAGGCTCTCAAGTATGTAGTCTCTAAGTTTAGGGTATGAAGTTTCAAATAACTCGTTTGGAAACACAAGGACCCGGGAGAAAAGATAACTTCCAGAAAAGTTTAAATCTCCTAACTTTACATCAGACTGCTGTGCCAGAGAACGAAGATATTTACCTAATTCTGTTAGCCCCTTAATTTCTTCATCGAGTTTGGTTGCTCTTTGATGCATGTTGCTGAGCTTGGTACATAGCAACCTTACTTCGCTGTCAACTTCGTCAAACGGCCTGTTATAAATGACCTCCACGTCATCACCAAGCAAAACTCGTTCTCCCTTTGGAACATAGGCCAATACATCGTTAATGCTGGTTAATAATTCACCGACTTCCCTTCTCTCCTGCTCGATGGCTTCTTTGTCTATAGGCTTTAGCTCTTCGCTTTCCTCGACATGAAGTACACCAGCTCTATGTAGAGTTTTGAGGGTCTTGGTGGAGTAATCCTTGGTAGTCACTACCCTGACTTTAGCCATAGGGTCAGGCGTATTGACAATTACGGCTGGCATGTCAACTTTTCCCCCTGACAATGTTAACCAGAAGCTCCGTTATTTCCTTCGTTTTCTTATCGGCATTGACGCCGATTTCAGCAGCTTTCTTCTCAGAGTCTTTGATTTTTTCATCGGCCTCTGTTCTGGTCTTACTCACAATTTTGTCACATTCAGTTTTTACCGCTTCGAGAGGCAACTGAGAGGAAAGCATTTTCTTAGCCTCTTCCCTGGCTTCGAGGAGGATTTGGTTGGCTCTGGTCCTTGCCTCTTCGAGTATCTTTTCGGCTTCGACCTCGAGGGCTTCTACATTAGAGGTGATTTCTTTGGCCATAACACGTTTTCTTGATATTTTTCTGGGCTACTACAAGATAACATTTGCACATGAACTGTTTCTATAATCGGGTGGATAATCATTTCAGCAACTGATGATTGATTGCGCCCGTGATTATAACAAGGAGGTTCATTTTTAGCAAATTGGTACTTTTGGTAAGAATCCACGCTTCTTACATATCAGCAACTTCAGAGTTTGTTATTAAAGTGGAATGCTTTATAATTCGATATATGAGGGTACAGGCACTACACGGGTGGGAAGTGAGCATTGCCCGGGCAAGGGAAATACAATTGAGCCTGGCGAAAAGAGTGGTAACTGAAAGCGAAGTTATCGACCCGCGCCTTGTTGCCGGTATTGACATATCTGCTCCTGATACTCAGGGTGTAGCGACTGGAGCAGTGGTAGTTCTCCGTTATCCTGAATTGAGCATAGTCGAGGTAGAGGTAGCTCAAGGCAAGGTTACATTGCCCTATATTCCTGGCCTATTGTCTTTTCGAGAATGTCCCCTGATTCTGGCTGCTTGTGAAAAACTATGTAATATTCCCGATATTATTCTGATCGATGGTCAAGGGATTGCTCATCCCAGGAGGCTTGGGCTGGCCTCACATGTGGGACTTTTTCTTGATTTGCCTACTATAGGCTGTGCAAAATCTATCCTTTGTGGTCAGCATCAGCCTGTGGGAGAAGAGGCTGGCTCTCATGCTGAACTGCTTGATAATGGTGAGCTTATTGGAGCAGCGTTAAGGACTAAATCCAGGGTGAGGCCGATATATGTTTCCGTGGGTCATAAAATTGACCTGGCATCGGCTTTACAGTGGGTGATAAACTGCTGCCGTGGGTATAGACTTCCTGAACCTACCCGCCTGGCTCACCTCGCTGCCGGAGGAATGTTGACCACCGAACCAATCTGCCGAGGAAAGTTATTCGATTAAGGAGTATTTAGGATGCAAGAAGAGAAGGAAAATTTGGAAGCCTTGCTTCGCCAAATTTCAGACATCATGGTGCATCTTTGACATCCCTGGCAAGGAAAAGGAAATTGCCAGGATAGAGACAGAGTCAGCCCAACCTGATTTTTGGCTTGATCCCGCTAAAGCTCAAGCTATCATGCGGAAGCTCGGGGGCATGAAGAATTTGGTCAATGCTTGGCGCGAGCTGGAGAAAAAGGCTGCCGATCTTCGGGAAATGATTGTTCTGACTATTGGCGAGGAAGATTATTCTCTCAAGGAAGAGATACAACTGGAGCTAAAAAAGCTAAACTCTCGGTTTGAACAGATGGAGAGTCAACAGCTTTTCACTGGTGATTACGATAATCGAAATGCTATGCTCGCCCTTCATGCTGGTGCTGGTGGTACAGAGTCTCAAGATTGGGCAAACATGTTGCTCAGGATGTACGTGAGATGGGCAGAGCGGCATGACTATAGAGCCGAGGTCTTAGATGTCTCCCCGGGAGAAGAGGCTGGTATCAAAAGCGCTATCCTGGAGATTAAGGGAGATTATGTCTATGGCTATCTCAAAGGTGAGCACGGGGTGCACAGGTTAGTGCGGCTTTCCCCATTTGATGCCGACCATGCCCGCCATACATCTTTTGTCCTGGTGGAAGTCCTCCCTGAAGCTGAAGAGACGGTGGACATCAAAATAGCCCCGGAGGACTTGCGAATAGATACCTTCAGGTCCAGTGGTCCTGGCGGGCAGCATATGCAAAAGACAAGCAGCGCTGTCAGGATAACTCACTTACCTACAGGGCTAATAGCTACTTGTCAGGGGCAGAGGTCTCAGCACCAAAATAAGGAAGCTGCTTTGAGAGTGCTTTATTCTCGCCTCTTAGAACTGGAGCGTGGGAAGCAGGAGGAAGAAAGAGCCAAGCTAAAAGGCGAGCGTATTGAAGCAGGTTGGGGAAATCAGATTAGAAGTTATGTTCTTCACCCATACAAAATGGTGAAAGATCATCGAACAGATTATGAGGTTCACGATGCCGAAGCTGTGTTGGATGGAGAACTAGATGCATTTATCACTGACTACCTTCGGTCTAAAGTAGGAAAATGATTAAACGCATCGTCTTAATAGCTTCAGCGCTTCTCTGGCTTTTAATCCCCTCCCTCGTCGCAGCTGGGGATGATATTGCAGTTATAGCTAGCGATGTATATGTAGATTTCCCAAACCAGGTTGCATTTACTCTTGAGGCTGAAAGCTATGTTGATATCGTGGATGTCCGTCTCTACTACCAGGTGGATAAGATGAACTACGCTGAAGTTGTCAGTGAGGGTTGGGCTGATTTTACTCCCGCAAGTATGGTAGAGGCTAACTGGGTATGGGATATGAGGAATGCGGGCTTGCCCCCTGGAGCTGAAGTCACATATTGGTGGATGATTGAGGATGCTGATGGGAACAGATTTGAGACCTCCCCCGAGATAATGCATTTCGATGATGATCGCTATCTTTGGCAGAGCTTGACTAGCACCGTACCTCAAGGCAGTGAGGTGTCCCTTTTCTGGTACGAAGGCAGTGACTACTTCGCCCGAGAATTGATGGATACTTGCGAGGAAGGGCTTGCCAGGTTGGCTCAGGATATTGGCACCTCTCCGGAGAGGCCCATCAATATATATATTTATGCCTCCACTGGTGATTTACAGGGGGCTATGATTTTTCCTCAGGAATGGACTGGCGGAGTTGCCTTTACTGCATTCAGTACAATTGCTATTGGTATTCCCCCGGGCGAACTTGATTGGGGCAAGGGAGCCTTGCTTCATGAGTTGACGCATCTCGTTGTTCATCAGGTAACTTTTAGCCCCTATGGGCGACTTCCTCTCTGGCTTGACGAAGGGTTAGCTATGTATAATGAGGGCGAGCTTGACCCCGATCTTAGCTCCTATCTAGAAAGGGCTATTTTGGAGGATGAGCTTATTTCGGTGCGCAGCCTGTGTAGTCCCTTTTCCGCTTACCCTGAAAAAGCTTATCTTTCCTATGCTCAAAGCTATAGCCTTGTTGAGTATCTTCTGGATAATTATGGACAGGACAGGATGCTCGCATTATTGACTATTCTGAAGCAGGGTAGTACCTACGATGAAGCTTTAACTGAGGTCTATGGCTTTGATATAGATGGACTTGATGCCCTTTGGCGAGGAACACTGGCATCACATACTGCCATTTCGGTGAGTCGAATCCTTGAGCAAAGCGACCAGAAGGCGTGGCAGTCCCATCCTGCTTTGATTGCCGTGTTAGCGGCATTAGCTACGGGACTGGCTTTATGGGGTGCTCTGGCTTTGGAAAGTTGGGCTTGGCGAAGGTCGTCTGGGAAATCAACAATTTAAGATAAGCTATGAAAGACTCTTTTACTGTTCACGATTTACCCCTTGGTGAGCGTCCCAGGGAAAGGCTATTTAAGCTGGGCAGCGAAGCTCTTTCCGCCCAGGAAATTTTAGCTTTAATCCTGGGTCGAGGGATTAGAGGTGAATCCGTCATAGAGACTAGCAATAAGCTGTTACGCCGGTTTGGCAGTCTCAAGGGCGTTGCTAATGCCTCTGTGGAGGAGTTGACCCAGACGAGAGGTATCGGGCCAGCCAAAGCAGCGCAGATTAAAGCTGCCCTTGAATTAAGCAAGAGGCTGGAAGCTGAAGTCAGTGAAAAACCCCAGCCGGTGCTCAAATCGCCGGAGGATGTGGCTGCCGAGATGAGGAGGAAATTGAAAGGCAAGAAGAGGGAACATTTTTGGGTAATTTGCTTGGATACTAGAAACAGGTTAATAAATCACAAGCTGGTTTCCATAGGTAGCCTGGATACGAGCGTTGTTCATCCCCGTGAGGTGTTTAAAGAAGCGGTTTCTTCTTCTGCCGCCTCGGTAATCTTTGTGCACAATCATCCTTCCGGTGACCCCGAGCCATCCAGAGAAGATATTGAGCTAACTAAGCGGCTGGTTGAAGCTGGCGAGATCATAGGTATTGATGTCCTTGACCATATCATTGTCTGTGATAAGAATTACTTAAGTTTGAAGGCTAAGAATTTGTTCTAAAGTTAATAGCAAATGACGAATAAACACCTTTCAAGTAAGCAATTTATTGAGTCTTAATTCTAGGATGTACTATCGAGGTAGAGAATATTATGAAAGCTAGCGGAATGAGCGAGGTATCCTTTTTTCCCTATGATGAGGGCAGAGCTTTCATCAGGGGGTTACGGGCTATTTTCCCTAGTGTAGCCGATGTTATCTCCACTGGTGATTCAGTAGCGGTGAAGATGCACATGGGGGAATATGGGGGTAGTGCTTATATCCGCCCGCCGATAGTACGCCGGGTATGTGATTTGATTAAAGAAGCTGGAGGTAAACCATTTGTTACTGATACTACTGCTCTTTATCCTGCGGGAAGATTCACAGCCAGCCAATACCTGGTGACAGCAGCTTTCAATGGCTTCACCGAGGAATCTTTGGGAGCACCTGTCATCATCGCTGATGGGGAGCAAGGCTACGATGGTGAGTGGGTGGATATTCCCAAGCGGGTTTCTGATTACTCTTTAGATAAAATAAAGATAGCCAGGGAGATTTTCAATGCCGACTCTATGATAGTTCTTTCTCATCTGAAGGGGCATGAGCTGGCTGGCTTTGGCGGCTCTATCAAGAATGTGGCTATGGGCTGTGTTACCAAGGAATCGAAAGCTGCTCAACATAGGGTAAATCGTGGTGTCATCGACCTTTCTAAATGCACGGGGTGTGGGCAGTGCGTTGAAGCTTGTGTCTTCGAAGCCCTGTCTTTACTTGAGGAGAAAATAATGCGTGACGAAGAGAAATGCAGGAATTGTAATAATTGTCTTTATACTTGCGCAGAGGGTGTTTTTTCCTTACCTCCCCAAGCTAAAGAGAAATTTCAAGTCTATCTGGCTCACGCTGCCGCCGGAGTTCTGAGCCGATTTCACTCTAAAGTGGCTTTCATCAATTTCGTCCAGGATGTAACGCCGTTGTGTGACTGTGCTACACCATCAGGTTTGCCAGTAGTTCCCGATATTGGCATCCTTGCCTCCACAGACGTGGTAGCCGTTGACAAGGCATCGTTAGACTTGATTGCTCAAAGCAAGCCCCTAGGGAGATTTGCCAACGTCAGGTCTCCCGATATACTGGGCAAGATTCATAATACGGATAGCCTGGTTCAAATAAAAACTGCCCAGGAACTTGACTTGGGCAACATGGAATACCAGCTTGAGATTTCCCCCAGGATTTAATCACGGTTTAGAGCGCTATACGGAGTAACATGGAAGATATTGAGTTGGCGCGCTCTCTTTTGGAGGAGGAGAGATGGAATCTCGTTATGGTGAAGGAAGGGCAAGTTCTTTTCAGTTCCAGAGAGAGCGGCGTAGCCCCCTTTTTCCAGGCTGTCCAGAGTATGGGAGAAAGTTTACATAGTGCTGTGGTGGCTGACCACATAGTGGGCTCGGCTGTAGCTATGCTTTGCCTTCATGCCCGGATAAACTCAGTATACGCTGACATAGCAAGCCAGGGAGCGCTTGATATGCTGAAGGAGGAAGGGGTGACCGTTAGTAGTAGGAGCATAGTTCCTTATATCTCTAACTATGATGGCACAGATTTGTGTCCTTTCGAGAAAATGGCAATGGATTCAGGAGACCCTGCTCAGCTATTTGCCAACTTAAAATCAATGCTTGGAGGTCCTAGCGATGATAGAGAGGAATTCCTATAAGAAATTCTGGCTTGCCATTGTTATTCTGGCATTAGTGGCTATTGCATCTCTTGTCGCCACAGCCTGGGTATTAAATGAGATGGAGCCGATGCAAGCTGAATTGGCAACTGTTGAAATTGAATTAAACGCATCAAAAGAACTTGTCGAATCTCTGGAAGATACGCTGTCCAATCTGCAGGTCAACTATTATAGGCTGACCACGGGATATGGATATGTATTAAGAGACCCCAACTACCAGGAAATGAAGGATTTCTTAGAGCAAGACGAGACGAGTGAGCAAGAATACTTGGAAAATGAGTATATCTGCGTTGATTTTGCTGCGGATGTCAAGGCAAACGCTGCCAGGGAAGGGCTCCGGTGTGCCTATGTCGTTATTGAATATCTTGGGTTAACTGGGCATGCCATTGTCGCTTTTGATACTACCGACAGGGGCTTGGTCTATATTGAACCACAGTTTGATTGGGAGGTAGAGCCTGAAATTGGCCAGCGTTATTATCAATGTGTAATACCTCCGCCGGGTCATTATATGACCGAACCTGACTATGATGACACGATAGCGCGAGTTGTTGATATCTGGTAAAGGAGTACCAAGCTTGTTCCAGGTCAAGCAGAGAATCTTTGAATTGGCAGGGTGATGAAATTAAGTTATTTTCATAGCACAGTAAGTCAGCATATAGTATTTCTCTCGCTTGTTATTGTCTTGTTTCTCCTCCCTTTAACTGGTTGTTTTCCTTGGTGGAGTGCCGGAGGCGTCCTTTACCTCTGGGATACTGGTCCCATAACGCTTGACCCGGCGATTTCTGCCGACATGTCTTCTCATGCCTACATTGTGCATATTTTCTCTGGCTTGGTTCGTCTTGACCATGAACTGAATATCGTGTCCGATATTGCTGAGAACTGGGAGAAAAGCCCTGATGGCAAAACATATACCTTCTACCTGCGTCAGGGAGTCAAATTTCATAGTGGCAGGGAGGTCAAAGCCGACGATTTCAAATACTCCTGGGAGCGAGCTTGCGACCCCGATACTGGCTCTGGCACGGCAGCTACGTATCTGGGCGATATCGTTGGTGCCAAGGATATGCTGGCGGGAGAAACGGGAGAAATCTCCGGAGTCGAAGTTATTGGTGACTATATTCTTCAGGTTACCATTGATGCTCCCAAGGCTTACTTCCTGAGCAAACTGGCTTATCCCACCGCCTTTGTGGTTGATAGGGCTAATGTGGAATCCGGGGGGAACTGGTGGCGGGAGCCAAATGGGACGGGGCCATTTAAGCTAAAGGAATGGGAAGTGGGTAAATGGTTGATTTTAGAGCGCAGCCAGGCTTATTACGGCGAGCCCGCCAAATTGGAGCAGGTCGTCTTTTACCTTCTGGCCGGTGTGCCCATGGTCCTGTACGAAACAGGGCAAATTGATGTCGTTCCTGTTTACCTGGCTTACATTGACCAAGTTCGTGATGAGACTGGCCCGTTTTATCACGAGTTAGCTGTAACCCCCGAGCTTAGCCTTTATTATATTGGCTTCAACACCGCCCAACCTCCCTTTGACGATGTTAATGTCCGCCGTGCCTTCTGTTATGCTGTAGATAAAGAGCATATCTCTAAGGTGATATGGAGGGACATGGTAAATGTAGCCGATGGTATTTTACCGCCGGGCATGCCTGGCTATAACGAAGCTCTCGAGGGGCTGGACTACGATTTGGAAGAGGCGATAGATCTCATCGCCGCCTCTAAATATGGAGATGTCTCGAACTTGCCCCCTATCACCTTGACTGTTGAGGGCTATGGCAATAGCATTCCCAGTTACCTGGGCGCCATCATCCAGGAATGGCAGCAAAACCTCGGCGTGGAAATCTCGGTGAGGCAACTTGAACCAGAGGATTTTCTTTATAACCTGAAGCAAGAGAAGGACGAGATGTTTATACTAGGCTGGGTAGCTGACTATCCTGATCCGCATAATTTCCTGGATATCCTCTTTTATACCGGAAGTGAAAATAATATCTTCGAATACAGCAATCCCGACCTGGATACTTTGCTTGACCAGGCAGCTATAGAACAGGATGAGACTGTCCGCCTAGCCATGTATCAGCAAGCTGAGCAACTGGTGGTTGATGACGCCCCTTGCCTTCCCCTGTGGCATGGTGCCAACTATATCCTAGTGGAGCCCTATGTCAAAGGCTACGAACTCAGTCCCCTGGGTATTCCCGACCTGAGCAGGGTGTATCTGGAGTAGCTCTAGCTTGCGGGTGGGGATTTATTCCCTGAATTGGGTCGTTGGTCCCTTTCCATTCCATTGAAGTAGTTAACTTCGTATGAAATTATGCTCAAGGCTGTGATTATATTGGGGTAGACTGTGGTGGTATAATGATAAGGGATGGAAAGGGAGGCGATGCTCTATGAGACACTCCCTGGTGGCAGGGTAAGGTGTAATGTTTGCCAGTGGCGGTGCCTTATTAATTCCGGTAATCTTGGCGTCTGCCGTATGCGCATCAATCGTGATGGCACGCTTTATAACATGAATTATGCCGAGGTATCCTCAATGGCAGCCGACCATATCGAGAAAAAACCTCTATTTCATTTCTTCCCTGGTACCTATGCGTTTTCCTTAGGCACATGGGGATGCAATTTTCACTGCAAGGGGTGTCAGAACTGGGAGATTTCCTGTGTAGATATACTGCCAGGTTCACAGCAATTGCTACCGGAAAGCGAGATAGAGCTAACCAAGAGATATAATTGCCAGGGCATTGCCTGGACATACAATGAGCCGACGATTTGGTTGGAATACACCCTGGACTCAGCCAGGCTGGCTAAAGAAAATAATTTATACACTGTTTATGTGACCAATGGCTATGCCACGCCTGAGGCCTTGGATACCATAGGGCCCTGGCTTGATGCCTGGAGGGTAGATGTCAAGGGCTTCAGCGACGGGTTCTATCGGCAGCTAGCCAAGATTCCTCGGTGGCGGGGTATTCTGGATGTCGCCAGGCGGGCTAAAGAAAAGTGGCACATGCATGTTGAGGTGGTGACCAATGTTATTCCTACGATGAACGATGACGATGAGCAGCTCAGGAACATTGCTACCTGGATTCGAGATGACCTGGGTGAGCTCACTCCCTGGCACGTAACTCGTTTCCATCCCCTGCACGAATTTAACCATCTGTCGGCTACCCCGGTAGCTACTTTGGAAAGGGCATATAAGATTGGGAAGGAATCGGGGCTGAAATTTGTCTACCTGGGCAATGTACCGGGGCACGAGTATGAAAATACCGTGTGTTATTCTTGTGGCAAGACGGTTGTTCATCGCATCGGATATGATACTCAGGTAGTGGGGCTAGATGGTTCGAAGTGTAAATTCTGTGGAGCTGAGCTTAATTTCCGGACGTGAGGGAGGTGCTTTATGGCAAGGAGACTTCATCCAGTAGTAAAACTGGCTAAGAAGACTGTGGAAAGCTATGTCCGGGAAGGTAAAACGCCCAAACCGAGGAAGTTAACTCCGGAAATGAGAGAGCGGGCGGGGGTTTTTGTTTCCCTTCACAGGCACGGGCAATTAAGAGGATGTATTGGCACCTTTGAACCAGCTAAGGATAATGTGGCTGAAGAAATCATTGCCAACGCTATAAGCTCATCTACCGGAGACCCTCGCTTTCCCCCGGTGACTGTGTCTGAGCTTGATGACATGGAATATAGCGTGGACATCCTTACTAAGCCTGAGCCAGTCACAGATATCAGCCAGCTTGACCACAAGGAATATGGCGTTATCGTGGAGAGTGATTGGAGGAAAGGACTTCTGCTGCCTGATTTGGAAGGCGTAGATAGCGTCGAGGAGCAAATTGCTATTTGTCGGCTCAAGGCGGGAATATCAGCCGACGAACCGGTTAGGCTCTATCGCTTTCAGGTGAGAAGATTCCAGTAAGGGTGTTGAAACCAAGACACAAAAATCACGTGAGTGAATACGGGGCACAGTAGAAATTTCTGACGGTGTGCTATAATACGAGACGTAGCGAAAGAGAACCTTGGGACGGGAGGTATGTATTGACCACTGTGGAAATAAGAAGGGTGTGGTTTTGAATTCCTGCAGTGTTTCTCATATTCTTGCTATCACGAATACATTGGTCCTGCTGACGTTGCTTTTTCCTGACAAAAGAAAGCTGGAAGAATACTCTCACCTGCCTATCCACTTGGCTGGTAAGGGAGTGGAGGTGCACTTTGGTTAAGTTTTCATTTATCCCCAGAGATATGGAGTTCTACGACATGTTCGAACAAGAGACGGCTAATCTGGTCACTGCCGCGGAGAAGCTGGTTGACTTCTTTGAAAACTATGAAAACGTGGAAGAAAAAGCAAAAGAACTTAAGGCTCTGGAACACAGAGGTGACATCATAACGCACGAAATAATAGCGCGCGTACATCGAAGCTTTGTGACTCCTATAGATAGAGAGGACATCACATTACTGGCACATAGCCTGGACGACGTGATGGATTTCATCGAAGCTGCAGGCAGGACAGCCTGGCTTTATCATATTGGTGTACCGACGGAAAGGTCTCGTGAGCTGGCGCAGATCGTGCTGAAGATGGCCCACAAACTGAATGAAGTGGTGCCTCGTCTGCGCCGACGCGACCAGTTTACCTGGATCCTTAAGCAGTGTGTCGACATTAATACTCTGGAAAACGATGCCGACGAGGTGCAGCACGCTGCCCTGGCCGAGCTGTTCGACGTCTGCTCCAGCGACACATGCGGAGTAATCAAGTGGCGTGAAATCTACGGGCACCTGGAAAGTGCCACCGACCGGGGCGAAGACGTCGCCAATGTTCTTGAAGGTATAGTACTGAAGCATGCTTGAGCTGGCCCTGCTGGGCGTGATGATTGCGGCGGCCATCGGCCTTGGCGTAGTCAACGGTCTTAACGATGCTGCCAACGCTGTCGCTGCTTCGGTGGGCTCCCGGGCTATTTCACCTCGAAACGCCGTAACCCTGGCTGCGGTTCTCAACTTCACCGGCGCTGCCACGGGCACTGCCGTAGCCTTGACAATCGCCGCCAAGATTTTGGTCCCCGAGGCAATTTCGTATGTAACGCTGATTGCAGGTCTGGTGGCAGCGATTATATGGGGAGCTGTAGCGACTCGCCTTGGTCTGCCGGTGAGTGTAACTCACAGCTTTGTCAGTGGACTGGCGGCGGCGGGGATAGCAGTGGCTGGGTGGCATGCCGTGATATGGAATATCCTGGAACGGATCGGCTCATCGGTGGTTATCGCTCCGATCCTGGGTTTTATCGGTGGCATCGCTCTCATGATTCTACTGCTCCGGATATTTCGCTGGAGTCCTCCTACCAGGATGAGAGTTGCCTTCAGCCGTCTGCAGTGGCTCACTACCGGTTTTCTAGCCTATACCCACGGTCTGAACGATGGGCAGATGCCCATAGGTGTTATCGCCATGGCACTGGCGATTCATACCGGGCAAGTGGACCTGTTGGCGACCGCTCCCATCCCGATGTGGGCGAGACTCGTATCCGCTCTAGCCATTAGCCTGGGCACCGCTGTCGGAGGCTGGCGCGTTATTAGAACCGTTGGTTTAAAAATCACTGCTCTGGAACCTGTTCATGGCTTTGCTTCTCAGGCCTCGGCAGCTACCGTTATCGAAATAGCCTCGCTCCTGGGTATCCCCGTAAGCACAACCCACTGTGTCACGGGAGCTACGATGGGCGTAGGCGCCACGAAACGCCTTTCCGCAGTAAGATGGGGTGTGACCAGGAATATCGTGCTGGCCTGGGTCTTGACGTTCCCGATATGCGGCGTCCTCGGCTGGGTAATAGCGTCGCTTCTGAAGATGGCCTTGTGAGGCGACAAAACTCCTTTGCCTCTTTAGAACACCTGTGCTATAGTTTGGCTTCGCTAAATGGGTAGTAAGGGTTCAATAAGGAAAGCAGATTGAGTTTGAAACTATTGCCGGCGGCTCTTCAAAAGCAGGATTACAATCTGGCAGCTCATGTCCTCGTCTATGGCCTGGTCAAAGCCTCGGTAACGAAGCCCCAAAATTCTCCGAATTTTCGGGGACCTCAGAAAAATTATGGCAAAAAAAGGAAAAGACAAGGGAAAGAGTAGCCCACGGGGTTTCTATAGCCGGGCTCTGGATGAGGCGGAAAAACTGGAACTGGAGGAAGCTTCTCATGTCGAAGGAATCGACGAGGAGATTGCCCTTCTCAGAGTAAAGCTCAGGGGGCTTTTGGAAGAGCAGCCGGAGCGAATCGACCTGCACTTCGAGGCAGCCAATATCATAGCCCGGCTGGTAAGAACCCGATATCAAATTACCAGAGAGCAGAAGAAGTCTCTCAAGGAAGCCATCCAGAAAGTCTTGACCGAAGTCGCTGTGCCACTCGGGGTTGGGGTGGGCGTGAAGTTGGCCAGCCGATAAGCGTTGGCTCAGGAGGATGGGCCTTAAATCCTAAGCACCAAATACGAAATCCTAAACAATATCGAATGACCAAAATCCAAACGACTAAACAGTTTTGAATTTGGAAATTAGGAATTGAGATTTGTTTAGGATTTAGAGCTTAGGAATTCGGATTTTATTCTTATGAGGCTAAGACCTTATCAACTGGAAGTGGCCCGGGCGGCTATGGACTCTATTCAGCAAGGGATGGGACTGACCTTTTCTGTGGAGATTGCCAGGCAAGGGGGCAAAAACGAGCTTTCAGCGCATCTGGAAGTTCTGCTGTTAACGCTATATATGGCCAGGGGAGGCAGTCTTATAAAATGCTCCCCAACCTTTAAGCCTCAAACCATTATATCTATGGAAAGGTTGAAACAGAGACTGGATGGGTTTGGTTTTGGCGGCATTTATCGTCTCCAGATGGGCTATATCGTTCAGCTCGGCAATGCTAAAGTCATCTTTCTGTCGGCCGAAGGCTCGTCTTCAGTGGTGGGACACAGCGCCGATATACTTCTGGAGATTGATGAATCGCAGGATGTTAGCAAGGAAAAGTATACAAAGGAATTCCGTCCCATGGGTTCAGCTACCAACGTGACCACGATTCTTTATGGCACTACCTGGGATGATAGCACCTTGCTGGAGGAGGTAAAGCAGGCTAACCTGGAACTGGAAAGGAAGGACGGCATTAAGCGCCATTTCAGATATGATTGGCAGGAGGTCGGCCACTACAATCCCGACTATGTCAGGTTCGTCCAGGCAGAGCGGCAAAGGTTGGGCGAGGAGCAT
>Ga0315548_1002016_pt1 | contig 16201 bp, 15 predicted proteins | sample SalMarSW160110MG_2_FD_202540 | JGI IMG/M metagenome (GOLD analysis project Ga0315548, IMG submission 202540) | Salt marsh sediment microbial communities from the Plum Island Ecosystem LTER, Massachusetts, United States - Salt Marsh Sediment SW1601-110 ...
CCAAAAAAGAGAAATTAAGGAAATTAAAAGATTTGGATATTGTTGAGTTTAGGACTAAGTGAAATTAATTCCAATCACAAAGTTTGCATATAGATAAATCAAAAGTATCTTCTTCACACATGCTTGCCAATGCTGTATTGGCCCCAACATAATCATCACAAAAATCTTCAACGCTTGTATAATCCGAATTTTCAGGGCCACAATCCTCTGGACAATTACAAACACTTTCTATTTCACTACAAATTCCATCGCCACAATTTATGCAAGTTCCAACAGGATATCCACTTTCCATCATAGTGTCATAACACTCTTCTCCAATAGAAATTCTTGTATCAAAACCAGAATCCCATTCTGTCAAACCTTTTTTACAATGATCAGGATATATCTTATAAACATCCGAGAAATGCCTTCCTTCGCCCGCTCCTCTTAATAAAAACCAAACAATACCAATAATCAAAACTCCTATAACAATTAAAGAGATTTTCAATCCTTTTTTCATCTAACCCCCTCCAAAAACTCTCCTAAACCAATTCAAAATTCTCTGTATTAAACCAGAACTAACACATTGTCCATCAATGCAAAGATTTGTATTACATTCAAAATTATTATCACAAACTTCATCATCGCCAAACTGTTTAACAAATTCTCCTGATTCAGAACAATAATCCCCTGATTTTCTATAACCCAGAGGGTAACACTTTCCATCAAGAGAACATTCTCCAGATGAGCAGGAAAAATCCCTTATTTGAAAAGAAACACTACTTATGCCTGTGTCCTTTGAATCAAAGAAAATATCAATAATTGTAAGTTGAACATACTTTGTTTCGTAGTTATATCCTTCATATTCTTTAATTTGAGATTCTCCTTCCTGAAGAGAATTAAAAGTTATATCTCCTGCTCTTAATTTTACACTATTAGAACTAATGTACTCAATACTCCAATCCGCCTCAACATTTGTTGAACTAACTTCATCCCCTTCATATAATAAGCATTGTCCATTGGAATCACAATAAGATTCTTGAGAAATGCACTCTCCATCAATGCAAATTTCATTTCCATCACAAAGATCATAAGCTTCTTGTAAAACTCCGCAAGAATCATACCAATAAGAGTTTCCATTGTAACACTTTTTGTAGCTATGCGAACTACAATCACTTCCTATTTCTTCAACTTTAAAATTAACTCCAGAAATTCCGCTATCTTTTGAATCAAAGAAAATATCTATAATAGAAATCTTAACACCATTTTCTAAATTTTGAGTTTGAAGTGCAGACAAATAATTTGTATTCTCTCCATCAACTTTTAATTTTACTTTTGTAGCAGAAATATAAACAATTTCAATAGTTCTGTTTTTTGAAGAAACATAAGGATAAACTTTATTCCCTTCATATAAAAAACATTCTCCATTTTCACAATAAGAATTTGTGATGTTTGGTAAAACGCAAGCACCATCAACACAACCATTATCACATTCAACATCCCTCATTAAAATATTTCCATTAGCATCATCACAAGCATATTCTTCTAAAACTCCGGAATATTTATTACACAAATCTGTAACAGAATTCTCATTATTTTTAACTTCCCCTTTAACATAGTAATTCCAACCTCCGTCGCTATCAGTGCAGGTTTTTTCTTCTTCAACACAAGCACCATCAACGCACCCGTTTGGACAATTATAATCTCCAATTCCAATATTTCCATTAGAAATACCATTTGTTGTTTCACAATAATACTCTCTCAAAAAAGCGGAATCCAAACAAGTATCAGAAATGACTTGTTCGCGAAAATCAATGTTATTATATCCTTCAACAGTTCCTTTGTTATAATAATCCAATCGGTTATCAGAATCCTTACAAACAAAATTTGAATCCATTATTTGAACTCTCTGAGAAAATTCATTATTTAATTCATCTAACTCTTCAAAATCATCTTCGGGATCTAATTTTACTTTAAAAAAATAAGTTCCAACAGGGATATTCAAAAAGCAACTATTCTTAATTACCACTTCACTATCTCTAAAATAATTAGCCCACAAATCTTGCTCGCAATTATCCATTAAATTCCCATTCAAATCCCACACACCAAGTTCTGCATAAAGATGGGCTGAAAGAACATCTTCCCCCTTATTCACCACTTTTAAAAAAAGAGGACGATCATAATTACCCTCATGCAAAAAATCCTCGGAGCTATGCAACTCAAAACCTTCTATTGAAAAATCAGGTCTTTCATCTCCACCACCACACTTAAACCGCACTTCATAATCTAAACAACCTTCCGAATTCTCAGAATTCAAACAATAAAATCCAGAAGTTGTGCTTGAATGAACAATCTGCGAAGTTACCTCCCCATTAACAGTTCTATATTCAACATCACTCGGATTTTCACAAACTTGTCCTAAATTTACAAAATCTGTCAAAGTTTCCCAATCACCACTTCCGTCTGGATTATCTCTATCGAGCCAAGACGTCCAGCCATTATCATCCAAAATAACCTTTCCAGTAATCTTGGTTTTTGAAAACAATCCTGCAGAAACAAAATTCACAGACAAAATTGACAACAACAAAACACTAAAAACAAAAATTCCAAGACCTCTTTTTCTATTCATCAACATACAAGAGAGAGAAAGTTTAAAAATGTTTTTATAATCTTTTATCTAAACCCTTTCCTAATCTCTCCAATAATCTCACAAAGATATTTTGCACATGCATTTTTCAAATCAAGAGGGTGAATTTTTTTTTCTGCAAAATCCCTTTCAAGTTTTTCAAAATCAGAATATTTCAAACCCCCCCCAAATTTTTCAGAACGTTCAATTAAAAATTTATCATATCTCGGAAAAACAATCAACTTCACAATTCCTAAAATAGGATTATCCTTAACCTCCCCGGGACAATGTGCTTTCCGAATTTTGTTTTGAATTTCTTTATCTGAATCATTAATTGAAATCAAACTTGATTTATCACTTGAAGACATTTTTCCTTTTTTAGAACCTTGCAAACTTGGAATTAATTCATGATGAATCAAAATTGGTTTTTTATATCCAATCTCTGGTAAACTTTCCAAAGCCAACATATGAATTTTTCTTTGTTCAATTCCTCCAAGAGCGCAATCAACTTTCAAATATTTAAAATCAACAATTTGCATCAACGGATAAATAACCTGGGAAATTTTCGCATTCTCAATCTCCCGCGCAACAGTTTGCATGCTTCTCAATCCGCGATTCAGAGTATTTTTTGTAGCAAGAGTGAAAACATCATCTATATAATCCAAATTTCTCTGCATTTTCGAACCTTTAACAAATTCAACTTTATCCAAACCAGAAGCCCGAAAACCTTTTTCCCATTTTTTCAATTGTCCTTCAATAAATTTCCAATCGCCTTTTTGATTCAAATAAGTATGCCAATCAGCAAACAAAACCTTAACCTTAAATCCTGCTTTTTGCAAATCCAAAAGTTTCGTCATGGAAACTAAATGCCCCAAATGAATCTCGCCGGAAGTTTCATAACCGCAATAAACAACAGGCTTCCTCTTTGAATTCAAAATTTTCTTTAGTTCATCCTCTCCAATAATTTCAATAGTGTTTCTTTTTATTAATTCAAATTTATCTTTCATAGAACAATAAACATTATATAATTTATAAAAGTTTCAATCCATGCTCATTCAAATTATTTTATTCATTTTAATAGGAATTTTGCTGGGAACTATTACTGGCCTCATTCCAGGACTCCATATAAATCTCATTGCAATAGTTATTGTCTCACTCACAGCGTCGCTGTTTTTTAATTTAAATCCAATTTATCTTGTAACTTTTATTGTTTCAATGTCAATAACCCATACTTTCATAGATTTCATCCCTTCAATAATTCTCGGCTGTCCGGATACAGATACAGAACTTTCTGTTTTACCAGGACACGAACTCTTAAAAGACGGACATGGTTATCAGGCAATAATCCTGACTCTTTACGGAAGCATTGCAGCAATTTTTATTTTAATTTTAATCTCTGTTCCATTTGGGATTTTCATAAAAAATTTCTATGGAATCATTTCAAAATTTATGCCCTTTATCCTAATCGCTGTTCTATTAATTTTAATTTTTCTGGAAAAGAAAAAAATAAATGCAATTCTCGTTATAATAATCTCAGGAATTCTGGGATTAATAGTGTTAAATGCTCTGGATGGAAAAATAAACCAGCCTTTCCTCCCTTTGCTGACAGGACTTTTCGGAGCAAGCAATTTAATTTTAAGCATAAAAAACAAAACGAAAATTCCTCCTCAAAAAATTCAAAAACCAAAAGCAAAACTTTTTCGCCCGTTATTAGGCGCATTAATTGCCTCGCCAATTTGCACAATTCTTCCGGGCTTGGGTGCAGGACAAGCATCAATCCTCGGACACACAATTTCAAATCCGCATTCAAAAACAATTTCAGACAAAAAAAGTTTCTTGATTCTCCTCGGTGCAACAAATACTTTAGTAATGGGATTTTCTTTCATCACACTTTATTTAATTTCCAGAACAAGAACCGGCTCAGCTCTTGCAGTTCAGGAACTTCTCGGAACAATTGATTTCAAGACAACATTATTGATTATGATTATAATTTTAATTTCAGGACTAATTTCTTTTTATCTTGCAAAATTCCTTGCAAAAATTTTCACACAAAACATCCAAAAAATAAATTACACAAAACTTTCAATTGCAACTCTGATTTTCATTGCAGTGCTGACTTTAATAATTTCAAAATTCGCCGGCTTAATCATCCTAATTGCCTCAACACTCACAGGGCTTTACTGCATTTCACTAAAAGTCCGGAGAACAAACATGATGGGCGCGCTGCTGATTCCTACGATTTTGTATTATTTATTTTAAAGAAAAAAATTCTCTTAAAAAAGTAATTAAAGAAGATTTTTCTAATTCCGCAGGAGGATATTTATCCTGATAAGTATTATTTGAATTAATTAATTCCTTTGGAAAAGAATAAGCTGTTTCTATATTTCTTCCTTCAAAATAATCTTTAAATTCCATAAAAAAATTATCAACCAAATCTTTTTAAAAATTTGTATTCAAAACCACTTACTAATCGCTTCCTGTTTCTCCAATTCCTTCCCAAAAATACTGTCAATATATCCCTTAACTAATTCTAAATTTTGCTGAAGATATTTTGAAAGATTGTAACTCTTTGCTAAATCAAGAGCAGGTTGCAGATATTTTTTTATTCCACCTTCGTGAATTGTAAAAATCAACTTCCCTTTGCAAACAGGACAAACCCCATTCAACGGAGGCCTTCTGACAATTTCATTGCAAGCAACACATCTAAATTCCTGCTGTGAAAATTTTCTTAAATTACCTCGCATATCCCGGATAAAATGCCTTTCTATTACCAACCTCGCTGTATCAGGTGCATCAACCGCCCGAATTTTTTCAACCAAAGCCATCTGATGCTGAACTTTTTCCTGCATTGTACCTAAAAGTTTATACGAAGAACACAAAACACCGTCGTTAAAATTGTTTGTATCATGAGTAAATCCAATTCCCTTAAAAGGATTTTTCCCTTCTTTCAAAACATTTTTTATAATTAAAATTGACTTCACCTCACTTGAATGCAAACCTTGCTCTGCTTTTTTATACAATTCCAAAGGATAATTTCCTTCAGGAACAACCTCCAAATCCAAAATCTGATCATCAACTTCTCCGGCATCAATTTTTGCATTCAAAACCAAAGGAGCATCCTGAGTTCCACCTCGATGGGAAGGCAAAAACTTTCGAGAAAAATTTAACAAAACATCTCCCAGCAACATTACAGCCGCCTCGTCTCCATCACAATCTCTCCTCACTGCAGCATGCATATAAGGACTCGCCAAAAGCCCCTGTGTTTTTGAAAAACCAACAAATCTGCAAATAACTCCTGCACAATTATGCGGCGCCATGCAAACACCCAGCTTGCCGACGAGGTCTTCTTTCTTTTTTATATCATAAAATTTTTCCAAACCATAAAATTTCTTCAGAAGTTCATCAATAAAATTAGAAACATTCATAAAAACATCATCGCATTTTTCATCAAGAGAATCAGGACTGCACGGCAAAATAATATCATGGGGCATTAGCTCCAAAATTTGCTCTTCATTTTCCAACACATTTCCATTAACATCTTTATCATAACCAATTTCTCTTAATTTTTCAATACTGACAGAAATTTCCTTTGGCTTAAAATGCGTTACAGGCAACTCAGTTGCATCAATTCTTATTGTTCCGTCCTTATTCACCTGTAAACCATACTTTGCTCTCAAAACGCCTTTAACCAAATGCTCCATAATTTTTTCTTCAGAACTCATTCCCCGAATTCCCTTAATTAAAACAGGTGCTTCATTTTTTGTCATTCCCAAAATTTCCAAAGCATTTTGATAATAAAAATTTATATCCAACTGTCTATTTTGGTATCCCAAACCTTCTAATTCAGATGATTCAATCTTTTTAGAAAAACTTTTTTCCTTTATCCTGGGAAAATAAAATTCTTTTTTTGTTTTGCTTCCACAATTTTCACAAGTTCTGTAAATTGTTTCTTTATCACATTTCTCACAATAATTCAAGGGAAACGCACTATAAACTCTTCCAACTTCACACGCCGCCTGCAAACTTCTTAATCTTCCTCCCTCGCTACCAACAGGAAAAAGCATATTCGGACTGCCTGTCAATTTCCTGAGCTTGGCTTTTTCAGGACGCCCCATTCGCGAACCAATAAATTCTCCTGCCTTGTCTTTAATTTCCAATTCACAAAGTTTATTTATTTCCCCAAGAACTTTTTCATTTTCAAAATTTATTTTTTTCTCAAATTCCAAAATTTCCTCTCTTAAATTCCTTTCTTTTTCAAGATCAAAATCCAAACCTAAATTAAAAAGCAATGCTTTTGAATTTTTTTCAGAAAGAACAACATTTTCCAAGGTCACTTCATGCTCAATTCCCAAAAGTTCCAAAGCCCTCTTTCCAATTTCAAATTCTTCCTGCTCTTCTTTATTATAAGGAAAAATTATTTTCTTCTGAATTTTTGAATTCTTCAGCCATTCAACCAAACTTTTAAACTCTTCTTTGGAAATTTGTGTCCAATAAAAAATAAATTTTGGATTTAAAGGAATTTCATTTTTCCTGCTTAACTGCACAGCGTCGTCAAAATTAATTTCAAAACCATTGGTTTTTTCTTCAGAATTTTTTTCTTTTAATTCTAATTCCCACCATTCCTCAACATAACCAGGTTTTATTAAATCAGAATTTCTATTAACAACATCACTAAATGGAAAAAGCATATCTCCCAAATAAATAATTTCATCAATATCTGGATAATATTTTTTTGCTTCTTCTCTTGTTTTTAATTTTTTCACACTTCCATTAAATAATTTTACAATAGGCCCGTCAATTTTATCACAGGATGCAACTGCACATCCTTTTGTGGGTTTTTCGATTTTCAATTGGGTTCCAATTGCAATAAACCCGTCAGTAACAGCCATTGTCGCTGGATGCAAAGCCACAGCAGAAAAACCAGAATTTCTTCCCCTCCCATATCGAAATCTAAAACCTCCACTTTTAGAAGGATGCCCAAATACCGGCCTGCCTGCAACTAAATCCTTAATATACGTCGGTGAATCATCTTTTTTTCCCTTGTCTCGTTTCTCATGCAATTCAACATATTCCCCAAGCCAATCAAAACCAGACATTTTAATTCCTTTCTCTTTTGCTTGATTAACTAATCTCAAAACTTTTGCAGCTTTTTGAGCTAAACCTTCTGCCATAACAAGACAAAAACCACTTCTCAAATAATCAGTATCTACCCTAGATAAATTCTTATGATTTGGAACTTCAATTTTTTCAGAAGCATCACCTGCAATTTGAATAGGCATTTTCCTTGCCAAAAACAAAGCCTCTTCTTCTGTTGGCATATACTGTAAGTTAGTTATTCTGTCATGAAAATGCTCAATCTCTGCCCAAACTCTTTTTACCTCTTCTTCTGTTGCATCATATTTTGCATAACCAAATAATTCTCTTAAATAATCTACAATTACCGTAGAAATTGCGGCACCTGTTGCACTTGCACTTCTAATTGGTCCTGAAAAACTTGCTTCTAAATATTCTTTTCCATCACGAGTTTTTCTAACTTTTAAACCAGTAAAGCCTTCAATTGGCGACGACACAACACCCAAAGTATAATAAGCCATACCAACTCTTGCTCCTGCATCAATTGCCTGCAAGGTATTTTCAAATTCACAAAATTTCTGCTTTGCAACTTCTTCAGATATCTTAAAAACAACAGCTGGATCAAGTTTCCCATAATCTTTTTCCAACTCTAAAATCCGTTTTGCAATTCCACTTCCAACCATTTGAGGGTAAATTGTTCCAATCAATCCGACAACCTTTTCAGCCATGCTCATAGCAAGAGGAATTTCAACTTCATCAACAGGATCCAACCCTTTTGCCCTCGCAATTTGTGCAACTGCATAAACCTTGTCAACTTCTTTTTTCAAATTTTCAAAATATGTTTGAGTGTTCATTTTTGAACTATTCTCACTTTTTTAACTAATTTGGACTTCTCTTTTTCTATTTCAAGAAGTTCAAAATATTCTTTAGACAAAAAACTCAAATTTTTATAAGAGCCATTTACCAAAACTTCAGGATCAATATATCTAAATTTCTTTTTTAATTCAATTCCATTTTCAGATTCAACAACATCGAAACCTTTTTTCAAAATATTCAAATTATCTAAAATAAAGTCATCTTTTGAATTTTCCAAAATATCTAAGATATAATCATCAGTTTTATTAAAATCTTCAAAAGAAATTAACCCTTTTTCCAAACCTTTTTTTAATGTCTGGGATAAAAGATAATATCTTGTTCTTGCCTCATCTCCCGCCCAATGATTTTTCTGCAAATCAACATATTCTTTTGCAAAAATTTCTGCAATCTCTTTATTTTTAAAAACAATCTGATTTTCTTTAACTATTAAATCTTTTAATATTTTTTCAGAAAGCTTAGAACCTCCTTTAAGAAAAATCTCTCTCAAGGAATAATCAATCCTATCTGCACACAAACTTGGAGCTTTTTTTTCCAATAAAGGAAAATTTTCATGATTAGAAATTCTTCTATAATCCAAATCAAAATTTGCAAGAATTTCTGGGATTTCAGAATTTTTAATGATTTTTAAAAGGGTCTCATCTTGGTAATTCTCTTTAGTCGGATCTCCAACAACCCAATCAATAACATGTGAAAAAGCAGTATGAGAAATATCATGAAGCAATCCAGCCACCTGCTCTTCCAAACCAGCCCCCAACCTCCTTAACAAAACCATAACACCTAAAGAATGCTCATACCTAGAACCCCCTTTTCTATGATAATATTCATTAGGCATCCCCAACTGAGAAACTCCTTTTAATCTCTGAACACTTGGAGAATAAATCAACTCTTCTAAAACTTTTTCATTTATTTTTTCTCTTCCATAAATTCTATCTAAAATTTCCATTCTAAACACTTTTCTCCTCCAATTCTTCACTGTCTTCAAAATCCAAAATTTTAACTGCGCGGGTTTTCAGATTCACCATCGGAACTTTGCAATGGTCTGGCTTATTCCCAAATTTTTCTTGATAAGGAGTCATTGCTTCCCAGCACGAAATTGAAATAACAAGAATATTATTATAATAACTAATTCCACATTTATGCGTGTGCCCTGAAACAAAAATATCTGGAATTTTTTTTATCATCAAAGCATCTTCTTCAAAAGGATAATACTGTGTTGAACCATGCGTCGGAGCAAGATGTCTGTTCTTCAGCAAATACTTCATAATTTCTTCAGGAGAATTCATTGCATCCTTTTTAACCAGCGAGGGAATATTTCCTGCATAATAAGGAAAAGAAAAACCATGATAAGTCAAAACATTCCAGCCAGAAAAATTTTTTTCTTCATCAAAACCAATATTAACAACGCAGGGATTTTGTGTTAAAAAAACATTCTCCATATCATAAAGTGCCCAGGCATATTTTTCATTCATTGCCGGCTGCGGCTCCATAACCCTCACCCCGTCGTGATTTCCAGGAGAAATAATTATATGAATATCTTTTCTTATTTTTCCAAGCAAATCTGCCAAACCGCAAAACTGCTCTTCTAAATCACTAATCTCCAAATCGAATTCCTGATTAGGATAATTTCCAACCCCTGTTACAACATCTCCGACTAAAAACAAATATTTTATTTTTGAAACTTCATCTTCAGTTCCGGGAACTTCTCCATTAAGATATTTAACAAACTTTTCAAAACCTTTTTTCAAAAATCTCTTGCTGCCAAAATGAAAATCCCCAATAAACAAAGCACACTCTTCTTCAGGAGAATTTTTTCTTTCAGCTAATTTTGCTTCAGGAAAAATAACCTCATTAGCAAAAAAGATCTCATTATTTCCCGAGCCTGTAAAACCCAAAACAGAATCCAAAGCAATATCCTGTGCCTGTTCATAAAGCTCATCTTTATTTTGATTAATCAAAACCTTCAACTTTCCTGTAAAATCTTCCACTTCAAGAATTATATTTTTATTTTTTGTAACACTTTTGTTTGAAACAATTCCTATAATAGAAAAATTACTTCTGCTTCCGGAAATTTTACTTATTGAAACAAGATTATTCAAAGAACCATGTTCCTGCAAAAGCACCCTCATTTGATCAAACCTATTCCGAAAATACCTTGTAAAATCCTTAACCTCAAGTTTCTTCTCACTCAATTTTGCAAAATCAGTTATCCTAACATTCCCTTTTTTATTAAAATTATTCTCAATCAAATTAACATCCAAAATTTTTTCAGATTTGCCTTCAACAACTTCTCTTAAAATCTCAATACTCAAACCCAATTTTATTTTTAATTTCTCAAGTTTCTTTTGTTTTTCTTCAGGCAATTCTAGAAAAACCTGGTTAACTTTGTCGCGATTATTATAAAACAAATTTTTTGTAATAATATTTTGGTGGGTTTTATTTTTAATTTTTTCAATAATAATTTTCACAGATTCAAAATCACTTTCATCATCAAATAAATCTAAAACTTCTTTATCAACTAGTAAACCATTCTCAAGACAAAATTGCAGTATTTGCTTATGCATTTTATTCCCTATATAATTTAATTGTAATTCATTGAATCTTCAATAATCTCTTTGACTTTTTTCAGGATAGTATTTGAAATAGCAAGTTTTATTTCTCTCATTCTTCCTCCGCGGCCTTTTGAAATAACTCTTACATTAATAATTCCTAACATATCAAATTCCTGAATAATATCTGAAACCCGACGCTGTGTCAAAACTTCACATCTGTTTTTGGAACACAAATCCTGATAATAATTATAAACATCCCCTGTAAAAATAGAATTCTCTTTATTTTTCTCAATTAAATTTATTATAGAATACAAAACTAACTGAAACTGTTTTGGCTCTGATTGAACAATATCTAAAATTTTATCTTTTTCAATTTTTTCATTTGCTTCATCAATATGTTTTAATAAAATTCTCTTATAACCAGCTCTTTCTGCTAATTCTCCGGCAACTCTCAGTAAATCCAAAGCCCTTCTTGCATCACCATGCTCTCGCGCTGCAAAAGCAGCACACTTTGCAATAACCCCTTCTTCAACAACACCTTCTCTAAATGCCATCTGTGACCTCTTATTCAAAATATCCTGCAACTGAACAGCATTATAAGGAAGAAAAACAATTTCCTCTTCAGAAAGTGAACTCCTTACCCGAGGATCAAGCCCATCCAAAAAAGTCAAATTATTACTTATGCCTACAATACAAATCTGCGTCTTAGACAACTCTGAATTCAACCTGGTTAAGTTGTATAAAAAATCACTTGAAATTTTCTTAACTGTTTGGTCAATCTCATCTAAAACCAAAACAAGCAGCTGCTTTTCATTATCAATTAAATCAATAAACCTTCCATAAACTGCCTGAGTCGGCAAACCTGTATCAGGGACTTCACCTCCCATTTTTTTAATCAACTCTGCGAGAATTCTATATTCAGTATCAGCTATTTTTTTTAATTTGCAATTTAAATATTCTATTCTCAATTTAAATTCATCGCTTTTTGTGAATCTCTTGATAAGTTCATCTCTAACAAATTGAATTGAAAGTGTTTTACCTGTTCCTGTCTTGCCATAAAGAAACAAATTACTCGGTCTCTCCCCCCTCAATACTGGAGCAAGAATTGAAGCAACTTGCTTTATCTGGTTATCCCGATGAGGAATTTCACTTGGTTTATGGCTTGTCTGAAGCAAAGTTTTGTCCCTAAAAATACCTTCTTTATTAAAAGAATTAAAAATCCCATCCATATCTAATTTTGGTTTATTTGAATTCATTTTACTTTCACCTTTTTAATCACAACATTTACAAAAACAACCACAAATCTCTGACAGGTTGATTTCCTATGGAAAAATTTGTATTTGTAAGATTATCAACGGAAAAAATAGTATTCATTATATAAATGATTATTAGTACTAAATAATTAATACACCATTATTTCTCATGGAAATTTAATATTATGGTTTTACTAATTTTTTTCATTTATGCATTATTATTTTTTATTTTTTTCATTTATGCATTATTATTTTTTATTTTTTTCATTTATGCATTATTATTTTTTATTTTTTTCATTTATGCATTATTATTTTTTATTTTTTTCATTTATGCATTATTATTTTTTATTATACTATTTCATCTATATACTATATAATATAAATTTTTTTAAATAAATAATATAAATAAAAACAAAACATTTCTTTTTTAAATCTTTCTAAGCGAAATCATAGGGTCAGGGTCAAAACTTTCTTTACATTCTTATCTTAAATGTTCTTTATTCCAATAAGCATCTCTTCTAAACTCTATATAATTTCACAGAAAACTTTATAAATTTATTAAAACTGGATTGTTTATGCAAATAGAAAAAACTCCTTTTAATATTTTAATAGGAAAGATGATTGTAACAAAAGAAGGCAAAAGATTAGGCTTTGTTAAAGACATTCTTTTTGAAACTCGTTCAGGAGAATTAATTAATATTATTGTTAAAGATACAACCCCTTATACAAGAAACCTAAATCTTGAAAAAACAACTTCTAATGAATTTTTAATACCCCACAGTGCAATTGTTGCAATAGGGGATTTTGTTATTGTTTCTGAAGAAGACCTAATCTAATAATAAATTATTTTAAAATAATTACATAAATAATTTAAAAATTTCAATTAACCACCCAAATCTTTAAAAACAAAAATATAATAACATGAATATGAAACTAATAGGATTCAATTTTTCAAAGATTCATGCAGAAAAAGCAGAAAAACCAAGCGGACAATCAATAAATGTAAAATCTAACATAGACATTTCAAATATTTATGAGGTTAAATCAGAATTTATTGGAATGAAAGAATCTCTTGTTGGAGTCAAGTTTACTTATACCATTGATTACAGTTCTGATTTTGCAAAAATAGATTTTGAAGGAACAGTTTTGTTTTCAACAACCCCTAAAGAACTAAAAGAAATTTTAAATACATGGAAAGGCAAAAAAGTCCATGAAAGTTTTAAAATACCTTTGTTTAATATTATTCTTAAAAAATCAAACATTAAAGCATTACATCTTGAAGAAGAGTTGAATCTTCCAATACACATTCAAATGCCTTCCATTAAATCTGAAACAAAATAAATTCAACAACTTTAAAAATTATCTTTCTATGAAATTATATGCAAATATCAAAAGAAAAACAAGAAAAGATTTCTGAACAAATTTTAGCTTATCTTTTTTCTGTAAATCCTAAAGCAGTTTTCACTGCAAACATAGCACAAGAAATAGCCCGGGATGAGGAATTCACAAAAAAACTTCTTTTATCTTTAAAAAAGAAAGGATTTGTGTTGGAAATAAACAAAAACCCCAAAGGAATAGCTTACACCAAAAGGTCGCGATGGAAACTTACAGATAAAACTTACATTCTTTACAAAAACCTAAATAAGTAAATATATTTTCAATTATCTTAATCTTTTTATAGATGAAGAATTATTAATTATTATGGATGAAATAAAAGAGGCATTTTTAAGGGTAAGGAAAGATATTGATTTTCTTTATTCAGAATTAATGGAATTAAAAGAAGATATAAAACAAATACAAGAACTTGTATTAGAATTTGGAAATATAATAAAAAATCAAAATAACCTTTCAACAAACGCTTCGACAAATCAACACTTAAACTCAACAATCCCAACATATATTTCGACACATTCGACACATATTAAGCCTTTAAAACCCGAAAATTTAGGTATTTCCACTGGAAATAAAGGGGTTCCAACAGACAGACAGACAGACAGACAGACAGACAAACAGACAGATAAAAGTTCGTATAATCAGGAAAACAAAAAAGAAAATTCTATAGAAGATGCAATGGAATTTTTGGATTCTTTAGATAATCTTAAAAAAGAAATAAGAATAAAATTCAAAAGATTAACAGACCAGGAAATGCGTGTTTTTTCATTATTATATCAGTTATCTGAAGAAGAAGGTTATTCTGATTACAAAACCCTTTCAAGTAAATTAGGCTTAACTGAAAGTTCAGCAAGGGATTATGTTGGAAGATTGATAAAAAAAGGAATTCCCGTCGAGAAAAAAAGGATAAACAATAAAACAATTCACCTTTCTGTTTCAGAAAACCTTAAGAAAATAGCAACTCTTCCCACAATTATCCAATTAAGGGATGTATAAATACAAAATTCGTTATACCGAATAATTAGGGATATATATTTATTTTCTCTTTTTTACTCTATACTTTTTGTAATTTTATTTGTTTTTCTTCTTTAAAATTTCATTTTTCTTTACTTTCTTTGTAATTTTTTCCTTTTGTAACTCTCACTTTTGCTTTTTTGAGCATCTTTTCTTTGATATTTTCAGGTATAAATACTCTTTTTTTACCATTTTTCTCTATTTGTTCTTCAATTAAGCTCTCACCTTTGGATTTTATAGTGTTTATTTGGCCTCTTATAGTGCTTCTTTCTTTTCCAAGCATTGCTGCAAGATCATCATAACTTAATTTCATGTCACTATTCAAAAGTATCCACAGTATAGCTCTTTCAGTTACTGAAAATTGCTCTAATTTTGGTGTTTGAACACCTGTTTGAACACCTGTTTGAACAGGTAAAACAGGTGTTTGTTTGTTAAACACCCGCCTCTCTGTTTTAAACAGCTGTTTAGGTTTCATATCATTCATCAAAGATACAATATTTTTCATCCCTTCTAGTTCTTCCTGAACCGACGATAAAACCTCTTTAATTTCTTCAATATCTTTTTTTTGTATCTCTTTTTCAGAATCAAGGTGTTTAATCCAACCACTTACAGCAGAAATATCTTTTTTAACAAATTCAAAACCTTTTTTTGTATCTTCTTTTACCTGTTCAACCTCTTTTTTCCTTGAAAACCATCCAAACATACAAAAATTACAAAAAAGAACTTTATAAATTTTTCTTTTTTCGTCGAGAAAATCCTTTTAGGGAATCTCAGTTTCCTTTGATTTTTTCTTACAAAAAATGCTGTTTAAACACCCACAAACAGCTGTTTGTGTTAAAAAAACACCCTTAAACACCTTGTTTAAACAGCCTTAAACACCCAAAATAAAAATCAAACACCCAATAAATTATAAAAAATAAAGAAAATTTTTGTTTTTTTTATCGTCGATAAAATGCGATTTAAACAGCTGTTTGTTTTATTTTTTATTTTTCCCTAAAAACAGGAAATTCAAATAATTTATATAAAATAACTTACTTAACCTAAGTGAATAATTTTTCGCAAACTCTAAATAATATCCCAAAAATTTCTATGCAAAAAATATAAAAACTCTTTTTCATTTTTTAATAAAATGAGGCGAAAAATAAAACAAAAATTTTCTAATTATACTTTTATCGGAAGAAAATATAAAGAAGAATTCCGAAAGCAAATGAGGATGATCATTGTTTTTACTTTGGGATTTTCAATTGCTTTTGCATGGCGTGAAGCAATCTTTGATTGGTCTAAATCTGTGACTGCCTGGCTCACTCATTCAAACAATGGGGGTTCAAGCACAAGCGCATCAGTTTTCATAACTTTAGTCTGCATTTTGTTAATAATCTTAACAAGTCGTTGGTTAAAGGATAAAAATCCTTACAATTAACTTACTTAACCTAAGTGCA
>Ga0315548_1002026_pt1 | contig 16170 bp, 17 predicted proteins | sample SalMarSW160110MG_2_FD_202540 | JGI IMG/M metagenome (GOLD analysis project Ga0315548, IMG submission 202540) | Salt marsh sediment microbial communities from the Plum Island Ecosystem LTER, Massachusetts, United States - Salt Marsh Sediment SW1601-110 ...
AGAAATCAATAAACGAGGGAAAGTATTCTTTTAAATAACAGATTAATCTGTTCGTAAGTCTTCTTTTATCATCTACAGTCTTATCTCTGTGTCTTAATAAAAACTCTATCTTCCTTATCTTATCATCATAAAACATTACTATCGCCGTTACAGTATTTTCGAACCTTATGGATGAATTCACTAAACCCTTCCCTGTTCTTTTCTACTTCGAAAGAACCTGAAATATCGGTACCTTCTTCGTTGATTATTCGTGTTGTATACCCCTTGTCTTTCCAGTCAAGACCTATAAATTTCATAATACCTCCATTAGGGGGTTTTGATACCAGAATATCCTCGTATGGGCCCTCGAAGTGCAGATTACTATGGATTGCTTGGTATCTTATGGGATGAAGAGAGGCATTCTAAGTTGGGCATTGCTCGTGCAAGGACTTGGGGGCCTTCTCTTTGTCCCTTTATTTAATTCTTCCAACATATCAATTAAACTATTCGGTATCGAAAGGGAAACAGACCCGATAGTTGAATATCTTCTAACTCTTGGTTACAAGGTATATTTAGTATGCCCTAATATGATGAAGAGTTTACGAAAGAGATATAGTTCCACCGGCAAATATAACGATGAATTCGATTCTTATATAATCGCGGATACTGTACGGACAGATAGAAATAGATTAACTCAAATAGAACCCAGGAAGGGTTATACTTAATAATTCTACCCCCATATATAGATATATTTATTTGTAGTATAACATACGAGGATTTGGGATTTGGGGGTTGGGATTTGGTCAAAACAACAAAAAATTGGGTATAGCGGGGCTTTGTGTTCTCTGTGGTCTTTGTGTGATTAACTTAGTCACTGGTCACTGGTCAAAAAAAGCAAAAACTATTTGTGTAATTTGTGCTATTTGTTGTTACTACTTTTTTGGGTGGATCTGGGTATTTTTAAAAACAATAAAAATTCTTCGTTGTTTCTCTGTGATCTCTGTGTGTTTTTTTCTCTGTGTTCTCTGTGGTAAAAACAGGGGTTGACAAGTGCGAAAAAAGAACTATTTTCTTTGTATAGCAAAGAACTTTGGAAAGGAGGTTTAAATTATGGATAAAAAAGAAGCGGAAAAAAGTTTAGAGGAGATAAAGAAGCATCTAAGGGAAACGGAGGAAGAGTTGAGGAGAACGGGGATTTGGGCCGTGGATATTCAGTTTTTATGGGGGGTGCTTGCGCTAATAGGTCTTGGTTTGACGGTTTTTCTTCGTGAACGTGCATTGTATAATCTTATATGGATTAACTGGGCGTGTATTATGGTGGTGGGGTCTTTTTTAGGTTTTAGGATTGCGAAGAGGATAGCCAGGATGACTGGTATTACATCTTTTGCGGGTAAGCTAATAGGCATGGTCTGGGTTGGTATTACTATAAGTATTATGCTTGCCATGTTTATTTTGTGGCTTACCGAGTACACTCATTTTTTAGAGAGCGTTATAGCTTTATTTATCGGTGTAGGGTTTTTTGTCGAAGCTTTTGTTTCCTGGAAGGAGTTTATTATCTCGGCTGTTCTTTGCTGGATAGGAGCGGTAATTGTTGGTTTGTTCCCGGAATTGGTTAATTTGACATTTACTTTTTTAATATTCGTAACCATGATTGTGCCCGGAATTATTGCTAAAATTAGATTTAGAGAGATAAAAGAATAGATGGAAAATTTTAATCCTGCCGAAGTAAATAAATTGATTCATGCCCCTATAAGACTTGGGATTATGACTATCTTGAATTCAGTAAATAAAGTAAATTTTATTTATTTGAGAAAAAAGCTTGAGGTTACAGACGGCAACTTAAGCAGTCATATGGAAAAGTTGGAAAAAGCGGGTTATGTAAGCGTAAAAAAAACGTTTATAGATAAAAAACCCAATACGGTTTACAGTATTACGGAAAAAGGTAAAAAAGCTTTTAGGGGTTATCTGGAACATTTAGAAAAGATTATTGAAGAAAGTTAGAGTTGGTATGAATAAATTCTGCTTTGTTTTTTTCTTACCCATTGTGCTTTTTTCAAGTACGGTTATTCATGGTCGAGTGACGGATGAAGGTGGTGAGATCCTTGAAGGAGTAAATGTATTTCTGGAGGGAACGCTCGATGGTGCTTCCACGAATGAGAATGGTGAATTTAAGTTTATAACAGAGGAAACCGGAAAGTGTTATCTCCAGGCAAGAATGATGGGATATGGGGAATTCAGGGAAGAAGTATTTCTTAAAGGCGAAACCATCAGTATAGAGGTTAGCTTAAAAGAAGAGATACTTGAAGGTAAGGGGGTTACGGTTAAGGCTTCGTCTTTTACGACAGGTGAAGAAAGCGGTGTTACTCTAACCCCTTTAGAGGTAATTACAACTCCCGGAGCAGCAGCAGATGTTTGCTGGGCTATTAAATCCTTTCCCGGAGTTCAGCAGGTAGAGGAAGGCGCGGGTCTGTTCGTTCGGGGAGGAGAGGTTAGTGAAACCAAGTTTATTCTTGATGGGGTGAGTGTTTATCATCCTTATAGATATGAATCTCCGACTGGTGGATTTTTCGGAACCTTTAGTCCGTTTCTGCTGAAGGGTACTTTTTTCTCTTCAGGAGGATTCGGAGCCGAATACGGTAACGCTTTGTCGGGGATTCTATCAATGGAAAGTCTGGATTTACCATTGGAGAGATCTATCAATCTGGGAATTGGACTCGCGAATTTATCCGCTATGGGAAGTGTTCCCTTAAGCGATAATTTCGGAATTAATTTTTCGGGAAACAGGAGTGCTACAAAATTGCTTTTTGATTTTAATAATGTTGAAGATGATTTTACGGAGTATCCTTTCTCTTACGATCTAAATTTGAATCTAGCTTGGCGGTATTCGGGAAAAGGTCGTGCTAAATTGTTTTTCTTCAGAGAAAAAGACAACGTCGGTGTTTCTCTCGAGGATCCTACCTGGGGAGGAAATTATTATGGAACAGAGAATAGCAATCTTTATAATATAAAAATAGATCACGCTCTATCTGATAATAGCTTTCTTAAGTTTAATGTATCTCGTACCGCTTTTGATAAGAAAACGGAAATAATTGCCGGAGAAGAATATGTTTTCGATTTGAGTGAAACGGATGAAATTGACCAGACAAAAATCCTGTGGGAGAAAAAAACATTTATGTTTTTTAAATTCGGGGGTTCTCTTGAACGTAGGAAGAGTTATTTTGAAGGTTTTGTTCCCTCTCTGGAAGATACTTTAGATCCTTCGGTTCCAAGTAATTATTATGACAGGGAATACAGGAGTTATTTAAGTTCAATTTTTATGGAAGGAACGTCCTTCTTTCCTTGCAATTTATCTTTGACCTCCGGGATAAGATGTGACTATGATTCTAAAAGTGCGAAAAATACTTTTGATCCAAGGTTTTCCTTGTCCTGGAAAACTACGGATGAAATTACTCTGTCTTTAGCCGCAGGCGCTTTCCATCAATTTTTTGAACCCTGGAGATATGATCCGGATTACGGAAATCCTGAGTTGGCTCCAATGGAAGCAAGACATTATATTATTTCCGGGACATGGGAAAACGATGGGGGGATGGTAAGATTGGAGGGTTACTATAAAGACTATAACAAATTGTTGAAGGAGGAAGATTCTATAAATTATATTTCTTCCGGGTTTGGCTACTCTAAGGGTATCGATTTTTTTGTAAAAAAGAGTTTTAAAAGGATTGAGGGAAGAATCGCTTATTCTTATCTGAGGTCGGAAAGAGATTGGCAGGATTATCCGGGTCTTTTTCCGCCCGATTTCGATATTACTCATAATTTAAACGCTATTTTGAATGTTTCTCTGACTTCGTTTTTTCAATTGGGAACGAAATACATGTATGCTACAGGAAAACCTTTTACTCCTGCAGGTGAGGATTTTCGCTCGGCTCGACTTCCCTCGTATTGGACGCTTGACCTCAGCGCATCTTATTTGCATTCTTTCTTCGGCAATAATCTAACTGTGTTTTATTTTGCGGTTAATAATGTTACGAACAGGAATAACATTTTAGGTTATCATAATGGAGATAGAGACGAGCCCATCGAAAGTTCGTATGGTCGGCTCTATTATTTCGGTGTTTCTTTTCAGATGTAAAAGGAGGTTTAAATGAAAAGAGTTTTATTAGTGGTATTTATAACTTTAGTAACTATAGGGGTTTGGGCAGAAGAAAAGACAACAGTGGATAAACATATACTCACGATTAAAGCCGAGCAGCAGGAGGCTGTTAATAAAGGAGACGTTGAGAAATTAAAAGAAATTTCTACAAAATTAGAACGTCTTTCCACTTTTGAAGATAAAGAATGGCTTATTAATTATTACCTTGCTTTAAACAGTTATAGAATTGGTACAATCGCGTATGAAGATAAGGAAATGAGTGAAAAATATCTTGAATCGGCGAAAGAAGTGATCCAAAAGTCAATAAAGGGCAAGGATGATTTTGCCGACTCTCACGCGCTTCTTTCGACTATTCTTGGAATGGAGATAGGTTTCAAGCCACAACTTGCAATGATTAATGGGATGAAATCGGGGAAAGAAATTGAGAAAGCGAAAAAGTTAGATCCCGAAAATCCGAGAGTCTATCTTATAGACGGGATTGGAACTTTATATAGACCAAAGATGTTCGGAGGCGGAGCAGATAACGCTATCCCGCTTTTTGAAAAAGCTGCAGAACTGTTTCTGCAAGAAGAAGATAGGGGTATTTATCCCGATTGGGGAAAAGATGAAGTCTACGTTCAGTTGGGGAATGCTTACAAAGAGAAAAAAGAAGATTCTACCGCTATAAAGTTTTACAAAAAAGCCCTGGAAGTAAATCCGGACTACGGTTGGGCAAAGGAAATTCTTAAAGGAATCAATCAAAATCAGAGCGAAGTTAAGGATTGATTTTTGTTAAGGGGCTAGATTCTTACGGAACTTTTTTTTCTTTCGTAGAATCATAGTAAGTAAACAAAGATGTAGAGCGTTCGGTTTTACGAAAGGAGGAAAATCTTAAATGTCGTTATGTTCTTTTTGTTTTATACTGCTTTTTAGTCATTATAATGTCCTGACCGGTTACGTTTATGACGCTTCGACGAAAGAGCCTTTGCAGATGGTTAATATAGTTGTGATGGGAACGGAATCTGGTACGGTAACGGATGGTGAAGGTTACTACAGTCTAATAATGTCTAATTCCCTGAATGAATTTAAGGTGAGATATTCTATGATAGGTTACGGAAATGTGATAAAGGATATAAAATTTTCCGGGCAAGATTATTTGAGTATCGATATTGCGATGAAAATGGAACCATTGAAAGTGCAGGGAATACTGGTATCGGCAAAAAAGAAGAAATTTAGGAGCTCGGCTTCTATGACTCCACCTTCACTATCTGATAAAGATTTGATGATGCTGCCATCGTTTGTTGAGGGGGATTTGATGCGTACTATTGAGGCTCTTCCCGGGGTTACGAAATCTTCCGATTTTTCTACTTCTGTTTCTGTAAGAGGCGGAAGTCCGGATCAGAATAGGGTCCTTATCGATGATGTCCCTTTACTAAATCCTTTCCATCTTTTCGGTCTGGTATCGGCTTTCAATTCAAACGCGATAAAAAGCGCCGAATTGTATTCTAGCGGAATTCCCGTTAGGCAGGATGCCTCCTTATCCTCGGTCCTCGATATAAAAACAAAAGGTGCGGGCAGAGATTTAGAAGGTCTTTCAGGAGTTGCTTCTCTAAGCATTCTATCAGGTGGTTTGACGATAAGTGGGAAGGTCCCTTCTTTAAATAGTAATTTTCTCCTGTCAGTCAGGAGAACCTATGCGGATAAGCTCCTTGCTCTTTTTAATTACGACCTTCCGTATTACTTTTATGATGGTTATTTGCATTGGGAGACAGATATAAATGATAATTGGTCTTTAGTGCTAAGTGGTTACGTCGGTGAGGATTTTCTCGATATCAGGGATGAGGATGATAAGTCGATAAAGCTGATAGCTTTTGACTGGGGCAATAAAGTTGCCGCAATAAATCTATTTCATTCTAATGTGGAAGGAGATCTTTTCCATGTCTTTACCGGTATTAGTAATCATGATTTCTATCTTAGAGCATTGGATACTATTTTTATAACGGATGGGAACATCAATGTTGGGACTTTCGGAGCGGAATACACAAAGAACTTTAAAGAGCACGAAATTACAGTCGGGGTAGAGGATTATTACCGCCCTTTTGAATATAATGTTAATTTTCTGATGGGTTATGATTATTCATATGATGATATATGGAGTAATAGAGCTTCTGTTTATGTTGAAGATAAATTTAAGTTTGATGGCTTTCTTCTTTCGGGTGGATTTGCTCTTACTCGTTATAATTCTGAGAGTAGAGAACTTGATCATACAAATTCAGATTTTCTCAGAGCGTACAGGTTATCTGTAAAGTACTTCCTTGATGATTTGCGTGCTATAACATTCTCTTTCGGAAATTTTCATCAGTATATTGTGCCCGGAGGGTCTATAATGGGGAGTGCAAGTGAAGGAGTGGATATCCCGATTTATTACTGGATTCCTCTCGGCGGTCAATACGATCCCGAGGAAGCTCATCACTTTAATGTTGGATTTGAGGGTTGGTTGAGAGAAGATCTCTATTTCTCATTAGAAGGATATTATAGGAATTACAATCGCCTGCTAAACATGAAAGAACAGGAGGATATCAATATTAATACGGAAAAGGAATATTATGAAACCATGCTGGAGTCGGGAGAAGGTAAGGCTTACGGTATTGATTTTCTTTTGAAAAAGGAAATCGGTAATTTAAGGGGTTGGTTAAGTTATTCTTTTCTTAAAACTGATGTCACCTTCGGAGATAAAATATATCCTACCGCTTGGGATAGGACTCACAATTTTCATTTAGCTCTTCTTGCTTTATTAGGAAAAAGATATGAAGCGGGAGTCCAATTTGGTTTTTGTTCGGGTAATCCATATACAACTGATCTTTCGCGTTTACGGTACAGAAAAGAAGTTATGCCGTACGGGGAAGACGAGGCTGAGTGGATAGAATTAGAAGGAGATAAAAATCAGGTTCGCTATCCGCCGTATTTACGTTTGGATGCAGGTATAAGCAGATCTTTCTATTTTGGGAACAACGAACTGGACTTAAAGCTGAATGTATACAACGTATTGAATACTAAGAATGTTTTTATGTATTACTACGATTACGATGAAGAACCGCCCATTAAAAAACCATTTCATATGTTACCGATAATCCCTTCGTTGGAATTTATTTATAGATTTTAGGAGGTTGATAATGAAGAAACTTATATTTTTAATTCTTTTTTGTGGACTATTTTTTACTTCCTGTAGTCTTAATGAAGAAGCACCTTTCGAGCATCGATATGTTATTAACCTTGTTCTAAAGCCGGACATGAAATTTCAGCGAGCTTTTGTCGATTCCACATATAGATTGGATTCTCCTATCGGAAGTGATCTTACCGGGATATCGGGTGCGGAAATTTTCGTTGTAGATGAAAATGCCGATACTTTTTGGTACAGTGAGTCTGATACTTTAAAGGGGCTTTATTATGGTAATGATTCTTCTTTTGTAGAATATGGTATGAAATATTTAGTTAATGTTTCTGTCGAGGGAGAAGTAATATCGAAAGGAGTCCAGGTTCCCGGTGTACTAACTATACTCTCGCCGGAGCATCTTGATACAGTTTCTTTAAGCAGCCCCCCTTTTTTGATCTGGAGTAGCAGCGAGTATTGTTTTAATAATGAATATAATGTGTATTCATATCTTACGGGTAAATTGAGCGAATCGGATAGTTTCCCTCCCATGGTGAGCCTGGATACATTTACGAGTATTTTTTCTGTAGGGCTTTTATTTAAAGAAACCGATACAATGTATACACTTTTAGTGCAGGCAAAGGATTCCAATGCTTATGCGTTTTCCAACATGTGGTTTGAATACGGCGAACTTAAAGAAGGAGTTGCTGTCGGTTTAATCGGTGCACTGGTTTTCGACACGGTAGCAGTCTGGGTTACAGAATAAAAAACATATTTTTACCGCAGAGACGCAAAGAAAGCAGAGAAACAACAAAAGATTATATTTTGTTTATCCAACACCCCCTACCCCAAAATTAGAAACAACAAATCTCACGAATAGCACGAATGAAAAAAAAGATTTAATTTTCTATGTTAAAAAACGAAAATTCTTAATTTATTTGTGTAATTTGTGTTATTTGTTGTTAATTCTTTTACTTTCCTTTTATCATTGGTACGAATCTTACCGGTATTATACTTTTTTCTGAGGTTCCCGAGGAATCTTTAGTTATAAGAAGCAGTTCCTGATAATAGGAGCCCACAGGTATTACCATTTTTCCTCCTGTGATGAGTTGTTCTAAGAGTGGAGGAGGTACTTCTTTCGGGGCACAGGTTACTATGATTCCGTCGAAGGGGGCATGTTCTTTCCATCCTTTATATCCGTCACCGGCTTTTACCAAAACATTTTTGTATCCGAGGCTATCCAGCCTTTTTTCGGCAGAGTGAGCAAGTTCCGGAATTATTTCTATTGTAAAGACAGAATCGGCAAGAAGAGAAAGTATTGCCGCCTGGTATCCGGAACCGGTTCCAACTTCAAGAACCCTATGGGTCTTCTTTACTTCAAGCAGTTCCGTCATAAGAGCAACTATGTAAGGTTGAGATATCGTTTGATCGCATCCTATTGGTAAGGGATGGTCTTCATATGCGAAACTTTTAAGTTTTTCAGGGACAAAAAGGTGTCTTTTAACGGTTAACATGGCATTTATGACCGAAGAATCACTTACTCCTCTTGCTATTATTTGTTCTTCTACCATTCTTTTTCGTAGAAGAGTATAATCTATACTCGTATCCTTTGCGGCAGAGATAAAAATCAAAAAAAGTAACACTTTTCATTACCTCCAATTAGGGCTTAAGGTTGCTTCGTCCTGTGGAATAGGAGAAAACACTTTGTGTGAGAGTATATTTTTTGGGTTGGGAGTTGGGTTTAAGTAAACACAAATATATTTTTTTGTTCTCTGTTTGTTTGTTTTTTCTTTGCGTACTCTGCGTCTTTGCGGTGCTATTTACCATATTCCGAGAGTTTTTGTATTCTTTTAAGCATGTTGGGATGAGTGCTTAAAGCCTCGAGCAATCTGTCGGAAAACTTCAGTTCTATTTTTTCGGAACGTAAATATTGAAGCTCGTCGGGGTCTATCGTTCCGCTTCTGTCCAGATCTATCTGGACTAATTCTCTTATTTCTTTATTTGCCCTTGAAGGGTCATTGACGAAAAAGGCTTTAAGCCCTTCTACGTCTTTTATTGCCTCTTTACTTGTTCTGGCCGAACCGTAGACAAGTTTATAAAGAGCCGAAGCAAGTGCAGAGGGTTGGTTTCCTAAATCGACAGAACCCTTATCCGCAAAGTATTCTCGTATTCGTGAGGCATAAAGAACGAGAAGATTCGTTATAAAATAAAAGACCAGAGCCGAAAGACCGATGAGTGCTGTGTAGGCTGCTCCTTCACTTCTTCTTCTCCCGATGCTTCCAAAGAAAAGAAAATGCCAGGCGATTCTATACATGAGCATAGGTATTACTGAAAGTAAAGTTATAGTCAGCATATCTCTGTTTACTATATGCGTTATTTCGTGACCGAGTACTGCTTTAAGTTCATTTTTGTCTAATAAGTTCAATATACCCTGTGTTACGCATACTCTACCGTCCTTTCGGCTTCTTCCGAAAGCGAAAGCGTTGGGAAGGTTAACTTGCGAAATACCCACTTTTGGTTTTGGTATTCCGGCGTTTCTGGCTAGTTCTTCTACCATCTGATGTAACTGTGGATATTCGGATTCGTTTATATATTTAACCCTCATAGACCATTCTACGATTTTAGGACCAATAAGATATTGAATCATCATAAAGACAAACGCCAGGATAAGATAGAAGTAAAAGTTAGTTATTCCCATGGCTGTGCCTATTACGGTGACGATCGCGTAAACGATACCGAATAGAACAGCTACCAGTAAAAACATTCTTAATTTTAATCCAAACATATTTCTCCTTTTTTTTGAATATAATTGTTTGTAGTTAAAAATCAAGAATGAAAAATATTTGCCTATTCCCCCAAAATTTTTACGCCAAATCATCCAGAGTTAGTTATTAAAATACTTATAAGAAATTTCATGGGGGGATTAGCTATTTACGAATAATTTTGGGATCAGAGGGATTGCCGTTCGAGAAAGACGTGGTCAATTTCCCCAACAGGTTTTCGTTCAGGTATACCTTTCTAAAAAACCGCAGTCAGTTTCCCCTGCGAGGAAACTGCTGCTTGCTCTCGACCTCGCTCCTTTTGACTTCGTCAAAAGTCCATGCCCGCTCGGTCTCCGAGTCATTTTTCTTGAGTGGTACTCCTCACTTTTAGGTTTAAACAGAAAGGTGTGTAAAGATGATTGAATCTGTGTGAGTAATTTAGTCATGAGTCACTTGAGGCTGTGACAAAAGTCCAAAATTAACGAATTTGCAAAAAATAAGTTTTTGAAAAGCAATAACTTAATTTTCTGCGATTTGCAAAAAAGGGGGTTTTGGCACAGCCTCACTAGTCACTGGTCAAGAAAAGTAAAAACTATTTGTGTAATTTGTGCGATTTGTTGTTTCTCTTTGTTTTTGGATTGGGGGGTAAACAAAATAAATATAATTTGTTGTTTTTCTCAGTGTTCTCTGTGTCTCCGTGTGAGAATATTTTTTTGGGAGGGATGGGGGGGTTTTCACTTGACTAAAATTAAAAAACAACTAAATATAAAAACTATATATGATTATAATACTAACTCTTTTTTACATACCTTACTCGGAGGTAGATAGCTCCTTGGCGTATTTAAATCTCGAGAGAGAAGCGATTGATTTTGCGAGATTGGAATGGTCGGAGACTTCTCTTGTTTTGCCTGTTGTTAGTGATTTAATGCGTAACCCTTTAAGTGGTGAACAATACGCCCGGAAAATAAAAAACGCTTTGAATGAATCAGATACGGCTTTAATAAAAACGCTTTCTCATGATCTGGAGATTTACCTCGAAGTTCCGGAAGTGAATATCGCATCGGTAGATAGTTTAATCGCTGTTATAAATAAGGCAGGCAGATTGAGCCGGGAGGCTTTTTCCGATTTGACCGATAGGGAAGAGCTTATATTGCTGGCGAGTCTTCCCGGTAGATGGGAAATGGAAGATTACCCCGGAGATGATTGGTTAAATACGGTTTTACTCGATAAATACAAAATTCCTTTCGACACTACCGGTATTAATGAAGATACTGTTATGAGAGTGGTTCAGAAGGTAAATTACGAAAAGTTAATAAAGTCGGGTTTATTGTTAACGCTGTTAGCCGGAAAGGTTCCGGAATTAATAGATACAATAGAAGATTCTAAGCTTCCGATGAGTTTTGAGACTGAGTTTGGTAAATTGGTTATCGGTACTGTGGATGATGATAAATACGAAAATGTGTCATTTGTAATTGACCCGGGCGGAGATGATAAATACATAAATTGCGGAGGTTCAATAGGCTTGATCGACGCGTTAGGCGGAATAAGTTTCATTGTAGATTTTTCGGGTGATGATTCGTATAGCGGAGAAGAGATAGCTTCTATTGCTTCCGGTTTATTTGGTGCGGCTTTAATATTCGATTTTGAAGGTAATGATATTTATAAAGCAAGCTATTATTCAATAGGTTCTGGGTATCTCGGATTCGGATATCTGAAGGATTTCGAAGGTGATGATATTTATAGAGGTGGTATTTTTTCTCTCGGCGCGGGAAATTTTGGAATGGGAATACTTTCGGATTTAAAGGGCAATGATTTCTATTATACGAATTGTTATGGTGAAGGGTTTGGAAGTACTAAAGGATTTGGTATTTTGTCTGATCTGGATGGGACTGACATCTATTACGCCGGCGGAAAGTATTCTGATGCTCCTTTAAATCCCGATTCTTACAATTCGATGTCGCAAGGGTTCGCGACGGGCAGGAGGCCTGATTACGGCGGAGGGATAGGATTTCTTTATGATAGAAGCGGTAACGATTTCTATAATGCGGATGTTTACGCTCAGGGTACAAGCTACTGGTGTTCGGCTGGTTTCCTTATCGATGAGAGCGGTCAGGATAGATATCTGGCTACAGAGTACGCGCAAGGCGCGGGAATTCATCTTTCATACGGATACTTGGCCGATTTAAAAGGTGATGACCATTATTTCTCTAAAATGGGTCCTTCTCTGGGAGAGGGGCATGATCTTGGGTGCGGGATTTTAATCGATTCCTCGGGTGATGATTGGTATTCTGTTTCGGGTGGACTTGGTGTAGGACTTACCAACTCTTTTGGATTGTTCGCGGATCTTTCAGGAAGTGATGTTTATAATATTACAGAAGAACTCGGTATAGGTGATGCCAATTATTCACGAGGGTTTTCAGGTCTGGGGATTTTCCTGGATCTTAAAGGTAAAGATTTTTATCCTTTTGGAAGGGGAAAGGATGAGAGTTATTGGATTAATGGTGATTACGGTATTGGTATCGATAAGAATAGTGATGTCGCTGACGAAATACTTCAGAGGAAAATTCCGGATTTCTCTGGTATGCTGATAGACGAAGTCTTTGAAATCGCGTCGGAATGGGGGGTAGGGGATAATAAGGATAGGGTCGAGGAAGCGATAGCAGAGCTTTCTAAAAGAGGAAAAGAAGCCCTCGATTATATCTTCGATAAAAAAATCGATACAAAGAGGGGATTAGAACTGCGTGCCATAGAAAAAACTCTTAAGGGAATAGAGGATTCTCTATTAATTGAACAGTATTTAAGCGCGAATATTAATCATGTAGAAGAAAGGGCAAGAAAGAATATTTTTGTACTTATAGGTGAATTAGAGATGAAATCTCTTGCTGATTCACTTATTTCGGTTCTCGGTAGAGAAGGAACAGAGCCCTTTAGGCGAGCGATAGTGTACGCGATGGGTAAGCTTAAGGAGAAAAGAAGTATAAATAAAATAATTTCGTTTTTAAAAGAAGGCGAACCTTTAAAACTTGTTTCCATAAAAACTTTAGGAGAAATTAACGATGTGAATGCAATAGGCGATTTATTCCCTTTAATTGGTGATTCGTCTGTTACCGTAAGGTCGGCAGCCATTCGTTCGCTTTCTAAATTTGATACACTTATAGTTCCTTACATAGAAAAAAAGGTCGAGAGAGATTTTCCATCCGAGATATTATTAGTCGGAGCAAAGGCAGTTAAAAAAGACAGTTCCGATTATAGGGAGAGGATAAAGAAAATTTTGTTTAAATATGTGGAGGATTCGGACTGGAAGAAAAGGGAATATGCGGCAAGGGGTCTCATCCTACTTGGTGGGGAAGATGTCGAAAAAAAGTTTGAAAAGATTATCGATTCGGAAGAAAGTACTATCGTGAAGAGTATTATTCGAAGATATTTGGATGGGCTGCCACTAAGACACTGAGAACGAAAAACTGTCACAAGTCACCAGTCATGTGTCACTAGTCCACAAGCACACCCCCAAAAACAACTGAACTAAAAGTTTTTTTGACTAATGACCAGTGACTGAAGACTAGAGACTATGTTTACATTTTAAGGTCTGGAGTTGTTGATATTATCGTTTTTTGGCAGTATGCCCTCGAGATCTGAGTCCAAATATACTATTTGTCAAGTATCGAGATCTAACCCCAAATAAACGAAATCTGACCCCAAATACATCATGACCCCAAGTACATAAGTTCTTTGCTATCTGGTACTCTTCTCTGTAATGTCCGAATCTTTTATTTGTTAATTTCATTTTTAACCTCCGATTTTTTCCGGTTATTTATAAAGTCAGACGCGAATGTATGGATTCGTTTTCGATTTGTTTTTTTTATGCTCTCGACTGTCAGTTGCTCCTAGTGTTATTGAAAGCATTGTTATTATTTATGGTTGATGTAGGCTGATTTCTGCAATTTTGAATAAAAAATAAAAGTATAAAAATTAATGAGAAAAAATAATAAAACTTTCTCAATAGATGTTATAATATGCAAAAAACCCTAATTGTCAATAGTGGTATGCAAGAAATACTAAAAAAATCTCTCCCAAAAACAAAAAGAAACAACGAATCACACAAATATCACAAATTATTTTATCTTAAATTGTCAAATGTTGAGATTTGACCCCAAAAACATTTGACCCCAAAAACACAAAAACACTACGGGGCAGGCAAATAGCACGAATGTTTTTTAGCGGTCGGCTATTTTTGTTACATTTCAAGGTCTGGGGTTGTTGATATTATTTGCTAGAAGAAGTTTTTCCCGTAATAAATACTCCAAGGCACCACCAAATAACACTTAGCACCAAAGCTATTACCAATGAATAAAAAAGGTATCTCCAAAACCCTAGAGCACCTAGTTGCGAAACCAAAATAATTAAGGATATAATTACAAATAGCATTATCATACAGCGGAGATCATCTTTGACTTTCATGAATAAGTAGGATGGAGTCATGCCGAATTCGAGTTTTTCTCTGTCCGTCTTTCCATTAATCTCATCGCTTTGTTCAATCTTATGTGCTTCATGTATACTCGATCTTTTTTTATACATCCTAGAACCCCAGAAAATCATTGGTTTTAAGCTTTTCTAATAACAACCCCTTGACAAAACAGATAATTTGAATAAACTTTCTATTATCATATAGTATCAAGAGGTGCGTCGTCGCAAGCGACGCATCATTATTTATTTCATCATCCATATTTATTATTATTTCTCCTCATTTTCATATTAACAAATTGCCACAATATTTCATTAAAGTCAAGAGGTACAAACGCGCATTTCCCTATAAGCAAAAGGCTTATTTACCCTAAGGTAAAAGCTGACGTTCTAACATCCTCTGCCGCAACGAATTAAGCTGCTGCGCAACCACCCAACCGTACAGATTGAAAAGAATTAAGGGAGATTTTTTTATTTGATGCCACAATGTCAAGCACCGTCCCCGCCATTTTGCTTTCCATTTGCCACCACTTTATCTGCTGTCGCCTTGCTAACACTTTGTCTTCCAACGTGTTACATGCCGCAACCGCTACCACCAGTTTCCGCCACCCCACTAGCTGCCACCGCTGGTTGTGGTCGTGCTATTCTCTTTCTTAATTGCTTCCTGTAACTCGTTGGCTTATAACCTCATAGGGGTACCGAAGTCGTAACTGCCGCCGCTACCTCCACCGCCACCACCAGCTACCACCACCCCACCATTTACCACAACCTTACTAAAGCTCTGCCTGCCAACGCTTTACTTGCCGAAACTTTGCCCCCCCAGCTATCACCACTGGTTGTGGTACCACCACTACCCTCCAACTGCCGCCACCGGCTGTAATTCTACTATTCCCTTTCTTGGTTTCTTCTTGCAACTCGTTGGTCTGCAAGCCGATAGAAGTGGCGGAACCGCAACTGCCACCGCCGGTTGTGGCCGTTATGCCACCACTCCACCATTTGCCACCACCTTGCCAACGCTTTGTAGTTACAACTAGTTGTGGTCGTATAACCGCCGCTGCCGCCACCGCCACCACTACTGCTTTTCTTTTTTTTCTATCAAATTGATTAAGAGTGTTTTTGTTTGTTTTTTTTCTGCTGACTGCTCTCTACTCCCTACTCACTATTCTATTTAAGAATTCAAAAAACAAGACCTAACCCCTCTACAGTAATGATGAGAAAGAAATTTTTAGTGTTGACATAAGCAATAAAAGATATTACCATAATTGTAACGATAAAGGAGATATGATTTATGAAATCGAATGGTAATATAGATGCTGCCATCGAGAAACTAAAAAAGACTTTAAAGGAAAGATTCGGCGGGGAAATAGAATTATTTCTTTTCGGTTCAGTCGCTAGAGGCGAAAGTTCGGAATCGTCAGATATAGATATACTTGTTTTATTAAAGAACGCGGTTAACACCTCTATTGAAGAAGAAATATACGATATCGCTTATGAAATCGGTTTGGAGTACGATATTGTTTTTGGGGTTATTGTTCATACTAAAAAAGAGTGGAAGGAGCTTTCAAAAATACAATTGCCTTTAGCTGTAGAAGTAAAAAAAGAAGGAGTGAAAATATAAAAAAAGAATTAATCGATTATAGAAGAGATAGGGCTAAAGAAACGCTAAAAGACGCTAAGATACTTTTCAA
>Ga0315548_1002028_pt1 | contig 16166 bp, 20 predicted proteins | sample SalMarSW160110MG_2_FD_202540 | JGI IMG/M metagenome (GOLD analysis project Ga0315548, IMG submission 202540) | Salt marsh sediment microbial communities from the Plum Island Ecosystem LTER, Massachusetts, United States - Salt Marsh Sediment SW1601-110 ...
GCTCCACTCCAACAATGGATATCAGGATGCCTGCCACGATCGATAGAATTAAAGGGTTTTTTACAAGCCTTGCAGCAACATGTTTCAGCCCCTCCATCTTCGCTGATTCTCCAAGCCTATACAACTCAAGAACCGTGATGGAGACCGCAATCGCTGCGATACCGATGGAAGCCGCCGCTAAAGTGGCTAAAAGTTCGCTCTGTTCTGAGGGAAAAAGGTTAAAATTTAACCCACAATAACGGTAATTAACATCTAAGACTGCAATTTCTTCCAATACTTACCCCCCATTTGTTAGAGATTTGTTTCCTTAAATCTTTAGTACAACCTGAAGACATCTGTTAGCATTGGTTCCTAGTTTAGTGTAGGGGGTGAAAAAATGGTTTTCGAGTTAAGATTCATGGAGGGTGGTGCTCTAGTAGAATCTTGGAATAAGACGGATTTTATTCCGCAAAGAGATACCGTTGTGAAATTGAAAAATGGGATTAGTTATAAAGTGAAAGGGGTAGTGATTCATAGACCACCAAAAGGGTACCTCCGTTTATCACTTTCAGTAATTGTTGAAGCTACCGTTACTAAAGAAGAGTGAAGTTCCCTAAATTTCCACAAGCATTCATCAACCATTAGAATATTAAGATAAACGCCTCAGTTTAGCATGGTTTGCCCCAGTTGATTCTTTCCCATAATCGTTCATGGATGTAGTATAGGAATATTTGGATTGTGTGGAACGTAACTGAAATGAAAGTTGTTTGAACCAAATCGCCTGTGGCATACCATGTTATTGTCAACAGAACTATGAAGGCTGTTATCCTATACGTTGTGCTCTTGATTAAGCTTCTTAACTTTTTATCCAACTCTTATCCCCCTGTCACTTCGTCTCAGGTTGCAAATAATTTTTATCGCAAATTAGTGGGTGAGCAAAAACCAGTTACTGCCAGTTTATCGAAAGAAGGGTTTTGGCTGTGTTTTCAACTTAGATTTGCAGTGTGTTATTTCGAATTTTTATGTACTATCTTTTATGTGTCTAGATAGAATTAGACTATTCGGTTACCGAACAAAAACTAATAATGTAACTTAATGTAACTAAATTAAATTCATATTTTGATTTGGGAAGCGTTGTTGATGGGGAATCGTTCAGATGTGAAGAAAGGTAAACTGATGAGTCTTCTTTTGGAGTATTTGAGGGATTCTAATAGAAGCGATAGGCAAATAGCTAAGGTGTTGGGGGTTTCGCAACCAACTGTATCCAGGATGAGAAGTAGACTATTAGAAGAGGGTCTGGTGAGACATTTTTCTGCAATTCCAGATTTTGCTAAAATGGGCTACGAGATTATGGCGTTTTCTTTTGTTAAATTTAATATGGAGCAGGTAACGGAAATTGAGGAGAAAACAAAAGAATGGATGCAAAGCCATCCTGAAATCATATTCAGTTCAAGGGCTGAAGGCATGGGAATGGATACTGTAACTGTGTCTCTGCACAAAAACTACGCGGAATATATGAATTTTCTCATAGAAAACAAGAAGAAATGGAGAAAGTTCATGGCTGAGGCGCAGTACATCCTTGTTGACCTTGGAGGAGATGTCGCTAAACCTTTATCGTTTAAGTATTTGGCAGAAAAAAGGAAAAATAGAAGAGACTAGCACCTAGTTTGATATGTTTTGTCATTTCTTGTCTGCATTCGTTTGGATGATGTGATTTTCTTTATTTTCCTTCTCGCCATCAAACTGTAACGTTAACTGATCTCTTGATAAACAGCTGATCTTTACAGTTAATACTACTGATTTTGTTTGGATTTTAGCAAGATTTATTACCTTCATCTGTTCTTCTTGGGAAGAGTAGTACCCCAATCTAAAACTAGCTTTATCTCCCCCTGATGGCTCAGTTTTATTTTGGTTGGGGTACTGCTTTCTATTCCTCTATTCTTTCAAGCAGGCGTGGTACACGCGAGAATTGCAGTGGAATGAGAGCGGAAAAAAATCTGGATCTGATGAGGAAACATGGCATAAAGCCTGAATGTGAAGTTTAATAGTTGGCTGTTGGGCGCGTTTGCAGAAATCGAGGACAATTAGTTTCGAGAAGTTTGAGTGGCGTGAATGTTCAACCACTTTGTCCGGATGGTTAGGCCAATTAAGGTGGTTGTATTCACGCTCACGCATACGGCGGCCTCGACGTAGCACAGGAGAATTAAATGGTTGTGTAAGCGATATATAAAGCTATGGATGGCTTATCCATCCCGAAACTTTAACCACTACAATGGTGAACAACGTAGACACGACGCGACAAAATTGATGGAGATAGTCCAGAGAAGATTGAATGGTGATCTAAACGTGAGGTCGACTTGATTAGCACACGAAAAGTAATTTCTGCAGAGATAAACGTTTTATTGTGAATGTCTGGGAAGAAAATAAGGCTGTTTTTCTGTTGTGCCGTTTCCCTCAAAAATAGTCCTGATGCTGTAAAATTAAGCCTGAACTGATTTGGTGTATACGTAATCTTTTTCGTAAAGCGTTAATATCTTTAATGCGGAATAATTGTTGTTGTAGAGGTTAAAAAGTTGTTTCTGAGGGGAAAGAGGAAATTAAAGGTGGATTTGGGTGAATTGGAGAATGAACGTGAATCATTGTCCAGTTTCCTGCGTTCTAAACTCAAGGCTGACGTCACTTTAAGGGGCAATAAAATCTTTGTAGATTCCGATTTTTCTTCCTCAAGCGAGCTGAAGAGGCTGGTGAACAAGTTTGTTTATCACCGAAATCTGAATCATAAGTATTGGGTTGCGCTGGAAAATGGTGTCGTGAAAATCAACAAGCTTAAGCGTTCCGAGAAAAAGGAAAAACAGAAGAAAGGAACTACCCCTTCAACAATTAAGCATGGTTGGTAGGAAAGAAAAAAATAGTTGAGTGCGGTCAGGAATATGTCTTGCCGAACATGTCAAATGCTGATTTAGTTTTCAGAGCGAAAGTCGTTTACTTGATTCTCTCCAAAGACACTGAGAAAGCTCTTGAAATGCTGAGCCAACACTATAAGGTTGTGAAGCCGAAACTTAAGGTTGGCATGCCGAAACGGTACTCAAAGAACCCTGCCTGTTACGTAGCCAAGAACAGAACCATTCATGTTTCCCGCAGGGAGATCCTGTGGAATCCGCATATAATTCTCCACGAGTTCTATCATCACCTCAGAAGAGTCACAGACGCACAGGGAGGCATAGAAAAATACGCCGACAAATTCGCGAAGAACTATTTAGAAGCTTACCGAAAAACAACAACACACAAAAAATAAAGGATTTTCATGGTTTAATGAGGCGTGTCTGGTTTGGATAAAGAGATTTTTGTTGAGCGGGCGATTGTGGACAGCATTTTAAGTTATGCGCAGATGTTTCATCCCAGAGAATCGATTCTTCTTCTGAAAGGCAAAATAGACAAAAAGAAAATAGTGATTAATGATGTTCAGATTCCGCCGTTGGCAACTCATGGAAACACCTTTTCCGCTTTTCCCTTACATACGCTTCCAATCGATTTCTCAGTCATAGGAGTTGCCCATTCCCACCCATCAGGCGCTCTCCGTCCCTCCATTGCAGACCTGAACCAGTTTTATGGCAGAATAATGCTCATAACCGCCTACCCCTACCAATCAGAACAGAACATGATAATACTTGACCGCGAAGGAAAACCGCTAAAATACGCAATCATTTGAAACATTTTCCCATCAACAACTAAATAGAAAGATTATAGCTTCAACAGAGAACGGAATTCTCAAGGCTCTCGGAATACACTATATTCCGACGGAAGAAAGAAAATGATCTTAGCGATTAAAATTTTTTTTGTTATTTTTTATAGTTGCTGGCAACACAATAATTGCCCTACGAACATTTCCTTGAGGTGGATTCAATTCATTAGGCATAATTGCTATTATGCCACCTTGATCAACTGTTGGCTCAGGTGATCTGAGGTTAATTACACAAGAATTATTATCAGACACAATTGCCCGCCTCACTTAAACTGACCCATTTTCCAGTCTTAAACTTTACTATTTTTGGAACCACGGATTGATGAGGCCTAATACTTATAGGTTGAGCCATGCCGGGTAGTCGCAGTTGAATAGGCTGAACAACACCCATCGCGATATCTATATTTCTTACGAAACATTCAGTAGATTTTTCGCTTTCAATTATTGCGTGATTCACAGTGACATGAACTGGGTCAGTATTTGTTCCATAGATTTCCTCTGGATCAAAAGGTTCTTCCAATTTAAGTTCTTCCACATAATCCTTTTGGAGATCAAGCATGAGTTTTTCAAGTTTTGGATCTAAATTTTGAGCCACTTTCAGGCCTATCTGTTTTGCTCGTTGTCTATTAATTGGATAATAGTGGCTATATGTTTCAGTTAGTTCATGTTTTATCATATCAATCTTGGCTTGATCTTTAATTTCATTCATATGGCGCGTTAGTAATTCTCCAGAGAGTAGACGAATTTCATTATAAGCTCGATTTACATTACCTAACGCAAGAGGGTGAGATTTTTCGGCTAATACTCGAAAAGTCTCGAGTTTACTAGTTTCACTAATTAGGCCTGCTTTGTTTTGGGCTAGATCTAAGAATCCAAAAACGTCTTCTACACTTATTGGTTTAGGAAGTCCTGCTTTACTCTCGGGATTGAAGGGAGACGTGACTGACGGATCTACAGGACTTAATTCACCAAGTTTTGTCATTACAATTTCATCTGCAGCTAGCGCAATGAGAGTCCCTGCACTATGGCAACGGTGGGCTACTAAAACACTAAATGTCTTACAATAAGAACAAAATAATTTTGCTATTCCGAATCCTGCATTAGTCGAACCTCCACGAGTGTAAAGGAAGAGATCAATCTTATCTGTTTCACCTAACGACTCTAGATGCTTGTGTAATGGTCTAATAGCATCATCTGCAACTCGAAACGGAGGTAGATTGCCTGAGCGATCTGAAGTAAAAAATGAAATTAGCTTAGAACCTCTTATTTTTTGAATTTCCTTAATTATATGAAGACGTTTTTTACGGCCCACAGAATGCCCCCTTAGAAGTCGGTTATCTTTATTTATCTATTTGTTATATAACTATTGACTTTTTTACGATTTTTGGTGAAAACGTGGATACCGTTGATTTAGCTGTGCTTTGCGAAAACAAACTCATTTTGACATTATATAAAATCCTATGCTAACCTCAGATATATTAAAATAAGTCTTGGGACTGTAAAGTTAAGCCTTGAGGGTTTTGGCATGAGCGAGGATGTGCCCGTAGGATTAGCAGTCGCCGAGAAATTATTCGGGTTGATACTCATCATCATAGGCGCAATAGTTGCATACTACTCAATTAATCCCCCAGCAGGCGACATCAGCCAGTTTTCAGGCATGTTCACAGCCGCTGGCTTGGTAATCGTAGCGGTAGGAATCTTTCTGGTTATAGCCAAAACCGAATAATCAAACACCCCAGCCGTCATATTAGGCTCCTAATAATACTTCATTGTTGAAAACAGTACTTTTTCAGGAAACGAGAAGGCAAGAGAAAACAATCCAAAAAGTTAAGTTCTGCTAAAATAACCATGATGGACTGGAGAAATTGGCTTTGCTTGCCTATATCCTGATTACAGTGAAGTCGGGTTCAGAGAGGGACTTCTTAAAAGAAATCTCCGAATTCAAAGAAGTTGTAGAAGCAAACCTCGTCATTGGAGAAAACGACATCGTCATAAAAATAAACGTCAAAGACATATCTCAACTGGACAACTTCTTAACAGACAAACTCCGAGTACTACCAGACGTCTTCCTCACAACAACCATGATAATAACCGAACAATTCAAAACAAAACAAGCATAACGCACTCTCGACTTTTCACAGTCACGTCAACTTGAAAGTTTTCCTATCTGCTCCAAAACATATCGACGTATTTCCTTAGGTCTTGGCAACTCTGCAACAATTTTTCCCCCTTCTATCAGGGGTTTCAGCATCGGCTCTGTTTCGCCTCCACACTCTACACATTCAGGTTTAGGCGAATTGAAGGGAAGCACAACGTCAACTAAGCATTCTGGGCATCTCCAAACTTGCTTCTTCCCCCCCAGCTTACCTCGTTTAGCCACGAGCCTGCCTTCAAGCTCAATGATGTCCATGGCAAAGTTCACTGTGGGCGCGTTGCTGACAGCGGTTCCTACGCCGAAAGCCTCTGCTCCAGCCTCGCTCAGAACTTTAACCTTTTCCTCGTCAAGGCCTCCCGAAACAAAAATCTTAACATTTTTGTAGCCTCTCACATCCAGTTCCCAACGAACCTCTCGGATAATCTCAACAAAGTTTCCCTTCCTCGACCCCGGAGTGTCCAATCTTACGCCATACAGCCGATCCTTCAAGGCTTCAGCAGCCATTATCGACTCAATCTTCTCATCATAATATGTGTCCACCAATGCAACTCTGGGAACATCCGAAGATATGATCTCATCAAAAGCCTTCCATGCTTCAACCTGATTTTCAAACATAATTATGAGAGCGTGAGGCATCGTTCCCATAGGCTTCTCTCCGATAATTTCGGCTCCCTTGAGGCTGGATACACCATCAAAACCCCCTATGTATGCAGCTCGGTCAAGCATAGGAGACAAAGCCGGATGCATACGGCGAATCCCGAAAGCCACAACAGCCTTTTCTCCTGCAGCCTTCTTTATCCTAGCAGCTCGGCTAGCCGCTCCAGAAGCCTGACAGATAAGCCCCAGCATAGGAGTCTCCAGTAGGCAATATTCTCCGTAAGGGCCGTCAATGAACATAACCGGTTCTCTAACGCCCCTGTAATCTGCTGGGTAGAAGATGCTTCCCTCAGGCATAGCATAAACATCCACTGGCACGCCTTCAAACAGATGAGCTACCTCCTCGATTCCGCAGAGGACGCCCCAAGGCCATCCATCCGGAAGATTGCTGGACGTAACCTCTGCTAGAGCATTGAGCCTATCCAGTTTTTTCGCTTCAATAATCTGTTTGGTTCTAGAAAAGTAAACGTCTGTAGTCAGACCACTTTTAATCTCTTCATCGGTGGCGTGATGAAAAACTCGCATAGCACTTCCCTCCAAAAATCACACTGCACGATACATCAACCATTAAAGTTCAGTGCTTAAATTTTTTCGGTAAACCCTTGCAACTCCACAAGTGTTGAACAAACTCAACATGACAAATCTTTCACTCAGTTAACCTCAGGGATAATCTGCATCTCAAACTATTGCCCTCAGAAGATGTACGTAGCCTACTTCTATGAGCGCGGCTACAAAGAAAATCGTGTATATCGCCGCGAGGGCTTTCATGGTCATCTTTCTTTTCAGCGTTTTTTCTATGGTTTGGAATATTCCATATCCTTCGATGATGGCGTTTGGAGTGCTTAAAAGAATGACAAGAGCCAGAGTGTCTACAAAAACCTGACCGTAAACTAGCATGCTTGCCCTGAGAATGCTAATAAAAATAATCATTAGCGTAAAAACAAACGCAAATATACGTGGGTTATGAAGAACCACATATTCTATCTTCCTTTGAGGCATGAAGTTCAAGACAAGTCCAACATAGAAAGTCATTCCAAGCAGAATAAGAGAGACAACCAAAACATTATGAACAAAAACAAACAAAACAGCCAAGGGCGGATTCGAAAAAACGTCTCCTAAACTTCCGAAAAAAGAACTGTTCTCTACGTAAGCAAAAACCAATAACAAGAGAAAAACTAAACCGAGAATAATTGTTCTTTTTTTATGATTCACTGCTTTGTCTCCTTAATGATTGAAACTAAACTAAAAGATTAAGGGAATAGGCAACCACCTGAAAAGTATTGTTGAAAATCCTAGGAGCATATTCAAAATAACTAGAATAACTACTGCAACGATCACTGACGTTAATCCCACGGCGATGGACCCTAACCAGCCTGTTTCATAGTAATGTCTAACTAAAAGCAACCAAGCGATCAGAGAGAGAACCATCGCGACCTCTAGGCTAAAAACCGAAAGGCAGACAATCAAAACAAGGGTTCCGAGAACAGAGATTGCAAAGGCATCCTTGAAGCTGGCTCTACTTCTTCCAACCACAACATTGCCTGCCAGATAAAAGACGACAGACAGGACAGCAAAGATTATGGCAAAAGAGATTATGAAAAAAAGAAGCTCAGTCAATCCAGATGGCTGAAGTAAAGTTTCCACCATGAGGGCGGCAATAGAAGTAGTCAACATAAGGAATCACCAAGATATCCTACGAATACCTCAGGCTTCCAAATAAAGAATTTGTTAGCCCCCATTCGGTTTTACCAAATTAAATCTCTGACCAAAAATAACACCTTACGAAGTTAATCCGGCGCCAAACTTTAACATAAAACCTCCATTTCAATTCTCGGAAAAGGGTAACTCTTTAAAGGAGGGTGATTCCAGAAATAGAATCCCATTTAAGAGGACGCTGAATTTATGAAATTGCAAAGCCCTGCTATCATAGGAGTTGGCAGGACAAAGTTTGGAGAGCATTACGAGAGAGATCCAGAATCTCTAATAGAGGAGGCTGGACTTCAGGCTCTGGATTCTGCGGGCATAACACGAAAAGATTTGGATGCCTGCTACCTTTCAGATTATTTCATTCAAGTCACAAACAAAATCGGGTTAGAAGAAGGCTTCTTTTCTGAGCTTCTGGAGCTTCATGTTCCCATGGAAAAAACAAGATCCTTCAGCTCCGCCCTCCTCAATGCCTGCCACGGAGTTCAATCAGGAAAATATAACCTCGTCCTAGTGGGCGGGATGGAGAAAATGACTGACCGCTGGGACAAAATCAGAGACGACCTCATGCTCCTAGAAGACCCATGGAGCTACTACGCAGGATGCACACCCGAAGCAAACCACGAACTTCTCCTCCAAGGCTACATAAAAAAATACGGAATCTCCGGAAAGCAAACCGAAAAACTCTACACGGCTCTGGCTAAGATATCCGTCAAAAACCACAAAAACGCCACAGAGAACCCCAACGCCCAATACAAGCGTGCCATAACCCTGGACATGGTATTTAAGGCACGGACCTCAGCTTGCAAGCCCTTGGGACTCTATGACTTTGCCCCCATCTCTGACGGAGCCTCAGCCTTGATTCTTGCAAGTCCAGAGGCAGCCAAACGCTGTTCAGATATTTCTGTTCAGGTCTTGGGTTCCTCTTCAGCCACTGACTACATCACCTTTCCCTCACGAGAGGACAGAACCGGATTCATAGCCAGCACTTTAGCTATGCATGCAGCTCTCAAACAGTCCAAAGTTGACATAAACGACATCCAGATAGCCGAGCTCTACGATCAATCAACGCTCTTAGAGATGATATCTCTAGAAGACTTGGGCTTCTCCAAGAGAGGAAAAGCTTGGCTTGACATCTACAATAGCTGCAACGAATCTTGTGGCTTCTACGAAATCGAGGGAAGAAAGCTCTTCGTAAACAGGAACGGAGGTCTCAAGGCTGACGGGAATCCCTTGGGAGCCACTGGAGGAGCGCAAATCTTTGAGGTCTTTAAGCAGCTCAGGGGAGAAGCTGGGAGCCGACAGGTGGAAGTGAACGGAGACGTGCCTAAACTGGGTTGTGTCTCAGAGTTGGAGGGTTTCGGCACAAAAGCATACATACACATTTTGGGGAGGAATTAAGATGAGCAGCGAACCTATCGAAAGGAGAGTCTCCTACATAGGGGACAGACTGAGAGGTAGCCAGTGTACTCTCTGCGGAAAAGAATACTTCAGAGGCAAAAATTACTGCGGTAACTGTGGAAGAAAGAGCTTCGGAAAGATGAAGGATATAGACTTCTTCTATGATCAGGGTAACTTGGAAGTCTCCACTCTCGTTAGCCAACCCACTAACAAGTTCGTCAAGATGGGTTCATACGTTTACGGAATTGTTTCATTTCACGATGGAAAAACTAGGGTCCCGGGAAGACTAACTGATATCCTGATCGAAAACGGAGAAGATAACCTCTCCTGTTTTGATGGAAAAAACGTTGTCCCACGGTTTAGAAGAAGATACGCCGTAGGGGAAAGCGACATTATTCCAACCATCTCCCTTGCCTTCACCCTTACGGATGGCTACTACCCACACCAAAAATACGAGATTACGAAACCACAGAAAGAATACGAGACCCCTGGAATAGTTGGATACGGCGTCTACACCTCAAAATTCAGGATCAAAGAGGGAAATATTGAAAGGTCTGTACCTTTCATCGACGAAGACGCTGTCACCGCAGCAGTAGAAGCTGGAAAAATGGCTTTGATTCATTCCGGAGTAGACAAATCCTTAATCGGTAAGGTTTACGTCGGCTCAGAATCAAACCCCTACGCTGTTAACCCCATCGCCTCCAAAGTAGCCCAAGTTCTGAAACTGGGTAAAGAAGAAAAACATGACGGAATACAAGGAGTAGACGCCATCGACACCGAGTTTGCATGCAAAGCAGCCACAAGCATGTTCAAGGACGCGGCGTCTTTAGTGTATTATCCAAAAACTAACACAACCTACGCCATGGCTATAGGAGCGGACAACTCTCAAGCTGCCCCCAGAAACGAAGTTGGAGGAGAGCTGGATCTTTTCGTGGGTTTTGGCGGCTCCGCATTCATCTTCGGCATGCACGACGTGTTAGCTGAAATTGAAGGATGGTACTCCTGCACCTCAGATACGCCGGACTTTTGGAGAAGAGACTTGGAAGCTTACCCCAGACATGGAGGCAGATTCACCGGCGAACCGGCTTACTTCAAACACGTCCTAAAAGCCTGCAGGACACTCTTGAAGCAACTGAATCTCCAAGTGGATGATATTGATTACTTTGTTCCTCACCAGCCAAACATTGGTTTTCCAGTCAAAGTTGCACGCCAACTAGGATTCAAGGAGAAGCAATATGCGCCGAGCCTAAAAGTTGCCAAGTTCGGCAACACATATTCTGGCTCTTCCCCTATCGGTTTGGCGGCTGTTCTAGATGTTGCTAAACCGAATGAACGGATAGTTCTTGTCAGTTACGGCTCTGGGGCTGGAAGCGATGCATACTCATTCATGACCACCAGTCAGATAGTGGAGAAGAGGCAGCGGCAGAAGTTTACGGTTCGCCATCAGATTGAAAACGAGAACTTAGAATATGTAGATTACAACACTTACAGAAGGCTTAAGCAAGGACTCTGAAGCCAAGGTCTCTCTTCGTTGAGAGTTTGTTGCGAAGATTTTTGATCTGTATTTTTGTTCATCTGCTACATGATAACGTTTATTACATATTAATACATAATAAACATATACCATCGAAAAAACACGCGGACCCAAAAATGAACCTAAATAAACATCTAGATTCTCAATACGCATTCTGCCTTCATAACACTTTCAAAGCAAAACTCCCGAAACAACTCTCAGAAGCAATCTTCTCATGATAACCGCATAGGGCAAAAACGAGGTGTGCATAAATGGTCGTAAAAAGAGGAATATCTGTATGGATAGCTGCATTCGCAACTTTCTTAGCGATCTTAAGTTCTTTTGCCATGGCCGTCCTATTGGTAAACGAGGGAGCGGGTTCCATTGTAAGACCTTACATCCTAGGCGGCATATTCGGCGATCTCAGCGCAGAGACCTACTTATGGATATCCGTAACTACAACCTTCATCTTTCTAGGCATCACCTGCATAATTGTATACCGTAAACAACCACCTAAGCCTGAAATAGTTAAGATGTTCCTGAAAGTAGGGGGAAACTTGGCTGCCCTCAGGAAGGTCCAAGAGGCCTCAATAACTGAGGTGGCTGACCAGCTGGAATATGAAAGAAAGGTAAACCAAAAGTTCTTCAGCAAAGTCAACTTAAACTTCGAAGAAACTAAAAAAGAAACGCTTGCCCTTCTTGCAGACCAAAGAAAAGCAATTAAAAAGTCTCGTCTGGACCTGATTTCGGCGATAGAGAAAAAGGCGGTTGAAGCTGAAGAAAAGATGTCTGCTGATCTTAGAAAACAAGGAACAGTTATGATTGGAGTCAAGCGTTTAAGTGAAGAAGGCGCCACAGCTCTGAAGAATCAGCATTCGGAGCTGGAAGAGATTAAACTTAGGCTCGAAAGAATCGAGGGAAACATGGTGCCAAACCAAGCTAAGCTGAAGAGCCTCGCCAATCCTGAGGATATAAAGGGTATTGGCCCAAGTTTGGGAAAGGAATTGCGTGGCCTTGGAATAGCATCTGTTGGCGAATTCCTCACAACAGACCCAACAATCATCGGAGAAAAGACGCGAGTGACACAAGAAATGGCGGAGAACCTGCAATCAATGGCTCAGCTTATGATGATTCCGGGAGTAGACGCGAATGACGCTGAATTACTTATAGACGCGGGAATAAAATCAAGAAGGGAACTGGCGGATCAGGATTTGATTCAGCTTAGCAGAAAAGTGGGCGAAATCGCTAAAATCTATGTTGATCAGGGTAAAATTTCTAAGGATGAATATCCAACGATCGAAGAAATCTCATCTTGGATAAGAATATCAAGATGATTGTTGTTTTACTCGTCTAGAGTAATAGTTAAATAGACGCGCTAAGACTATATTTCCGTCGTTCTAAGATGATAAGAAGACTTGTCCTAGATGTCTTAAAACCCCATAAACCCAGCGTTGTTGAAGTCTCCGAAGCTCTCAGCCACCTACAAGGCGTGGAAGGGGTAAACGTAATTATTTACGAGATAGACCAGCAAGTCGAAAATGCAAAGATCATCATTGCTGGAAACCCGCTGAACTTTGAGGGCATCAAAAGTAAACTAGAAGAATTGGGAGCTACCATCCACTCTGTTGACGAGGTTGCAGCTGGGAAAAGAATCGTTGAAGAAGTAATGACTCCTCAAGATCGATCTGCCAGAATGTAAGACAGGTTAAGACATCGTGAAATTTTTGGTCAAAAACAGAGGAAAATAAAGAAGGGTGTTACCTCAAACTCTGTTATATAGCTCCTAACAGCAATGCAATTACAATGGTTATTACGCCAGCCACTAATGTTTGAATTCCGTAAAGTAATACATTTTCTTTGGCAATTTTTCCCAGATACATCCCAAGCGTGAACAAAGTGACCAACGTTACTATCAGGGAAATCAGGTAGGCGCTTTCAACTACTATCAAACCATATAACGCAAAAATAAACGGCGACAGAGAAATAAGCGCAGTTAAAATTGGTGATCCTCCGTCAACAATAGCTGCATAGAAAGAAACAAATGATGAAGCGTCGGTTATCACGGAATCGTTAAGTTTCGTCATCATTGCGTTTTCGAGTTTCTTGAGGTCTCTTTTTCTTTCAGCCTTTTCGGTCATATATGCCCCGAATAAACCGGAAATTCCCATTGCTAAACAGGCACCCAAACCAGCGGTTACAACTATCTCTAGTTGCGTAACATTCACAACCCATGCGCCCACAATTATTCCCAGCATAGTCATAGAACCGTCAAAACCGTTTTTCACGAAGTATCTTCTTGCTATTGGTCCCATCTCAGTGATTTGGATGTACAATCGAATTCGTTTAATCAGAGCTCTCAAACGGCTAATCAAAATTTATCACAACAAAAAAGTTCTGCGAACCCTTGCCAGTAATACAAAAGCGTGTTGCATTTGATAAAGCCATTAACTGTCCAGTCTTCCCTTATTATTCATCTTGTTTGCTCGGTCTTAATGAACCTTTTCCTAATAGGGGTTAAGCACGCACAACTGAATGCCGCCTTTTTATTGTTGAATCTAACAAAAACTTCCGCGTTGTCATACAGGTGATCAATTAAGCAATTCGATGTTAACAGTTATTAGGCGGTTAATAAGACTCTTTAGCTAATCAGGAATACATGCAAATAGGCATTTGATTGTTGTGGAGAATGCTATAAAGTTGGTTGTTCGGGAAGTATTTGAGGTTCTATATTCTCCAGTTAACGCTTTTCGAAAAATCATTGAAAAACCAGACTTCAAAGGAGTCCTCCTAGTCTTAGTAATGGTCATATCTTCCATGATAGTTGTACAATATGTTGCTAGCTCGAAGATTCTACTCGAAAACAGACTACCAGAAAACGATGACTGGACCGAGTCACTAACAAATCAACACAACTGGGTCTCCAACGGGTCACCTTCAATAGACGATACCGATTATCAAATGGGAAACACAGACGGTAACCACAGCATTGCCTCTTCAGTCCTAACAGAAACAAGCATCTGGCTGAAGATTACGGATATAGGCTCCATCAACTGTTCGGAGGAGACGGGTTACAAGGAACTGTTCTTCTGGATCAAATGGACTCATGAAGAGGGGGTGTCTCCAAGTTCAGGAACCCTTAGATTGTTCTCCGGAAGCGAAGACAGCTACTTTGAAAAAGACCTGACAAGTCTTTTGGCGCCAAGCGGAGAATGGACAAACACGACCCTAAACGTTGGTCCAGATCAGGGGTGGGCTTCAAATAACTCTCCAGATTGGCAAAACATAACAGGAATCGAATTTAATCTAGTCTGGTCTGATTCGGCGAACCTGACAATGAAAATTGATGGTTTGCTTTTCAGAAATTTTGCTTCCTCTGTTGAGCGGGGGACATTTTATGTGGAAATTATTTCGGTTATCCTCCAAGTTGGTATGAATTGGATTATTTGGGCGGGGCTTCTCATAATCGTTGCCAAACTCTTCCACGAAGACTTAGGGCAATGGAACGTATTTTTCATAATTATCGGTTATGTTTTCATGGTAACTGTTGTTTCCAACATAATACATGTGATGTTATTATCAACTCTTCCAAGCCTAAACTATCTACTGGATTCTACATCTACAGTTTATTACGCTCGGAACCCAGAGTTGTTGATTTCTAATTTAGCTTATCCGCTTTTAATTTCACTTAATTTGATTGGATACGTTTGGACAACTGCCCTCAGCGCTATAGTGATTCGCCTCATGAAAAATATCACTTGGGGAAAAGCTCTAACAATCTCTGTGATTGCCTTTGCTGTAAGGTTTGCTCTCAGTTTATTTGGTTTCTAAAGAGAGCATTCGTCACTTTGAATGACTTAGCTTGTTTACGGCTTTGTATCTGGCCTTTAGTGGGCATTTTGTTCTGAAAGCAATTTTGAAACCTGTGTGGTAAAGCTTATATTTGACATTAATCCTCCTTCATTTCGCCAACAAGAAGGAGCAAGCGTAAAGTCGTTTAATGACGGGCTGGTTCATTTTGGCGGCATTGGACAAAACGGGAGGAAGAAAGATTTGAAAATTAATGAATTGAGAGATGGAATGCGAAAAATAGACATTGAAGCAAAGGTGATCCAAAAATCAGAAACCCGCGAAGTTCGTTCAAGATACACCAACGAAACCTACAGAGTCGCCGATGCCACAATAGAAGACGAAACAGGCACCATAACTTTAACCCTGTGGAATGAGCAGGTTGACCAAGTCAATGTCGACGACAGAGTAAAAATCGAGAATGGATACATCAAATCCTTCAGAGGAGAGCTTCAGCTTAACTCAGGAAAATACGGAACACTAACAGTCCTGTAGAATACTTTTTCTCAGATTGATTGGGTGAATTAAATGACGTACGAACGAAGAGGATTTGATCGAGGGCTTCCTCCAAAGCCAGTTGAGATCGGAAAAGAATACGATGTAGAAATTCAAGAGACAAGCCGCCGAGGAGAAGGAATAACAAGAATCGAAGGGCTAGTGATTTTCGTCCCAAAAACCAAACCCGGAGACAAGGTGCGAATCAAAGTAACTAACGTCAGTAGACGATTCGCAGAAGCAGAAGTAATTGGAGAAGCAGAAGAAAAAAGCGAAACAGAATAACCCGGCATCCCCAGTTCCCACAAACCTCAAATATACTCCTTTTCTTTCGCAATATTTCTCAAATCCATAAATCAATGTGCAATAGGGTTCACCCTCTGCTGAGTGACCGAGAACAAACGTGAAATTTTGGTCAGATGTCTTTTCAGAGAATCGTGTGTTAAGAGTTAACGTTAATATTAAAGAGAAATTAACTAATTCTAAACCAAAAAATACTTTAAAACGTATTGATTTTATCTATTTGATGCCAAAATGCATACAAAATAGCCTCTAGGAATTGAAATTGAGGAATATTTGCTACTCAAAGGGGATGCAACATCAAATATTTACCGTACAGCTTTCCGAGCATTCAAACAATACTATCAGGACAGATACGGCAAGAACAAAGGCTT